>Ga0190284_1000269_pt1 | contig 34769 bp, 43 predicted proteins | sample 48691812_MG_FD_161668 | JGI IMG/M metagenome (GOLD analysis project Ga0190284, IMG submission 161668) | Hydrothermal vent microbial mat bacterial communities from Southern Trench, Guaymas Basin, Mexico - 4869-18-1-2_MG | ecosystem: Environmental > Aquatic > Marine > Hydrothermal vents >...
CAAGAAATCGGGGAGAGTAAAGAAGATTTTGCATCACGAAAAGCAACAAAAGATAAAGGTGTTAGTGATGCTATAAAAAATATGTTCGCCGGAACAAGAAAGAATATTATGGGTCGAGAGGTCCTAAAGTTTGGTGGTTTAGCAGGAATTAAAAGAGGGCATCTTGAAGACATATACGGATCAGAACAAGCGGTCCGCGCACAGCAAAGCGAAGAAGAATATCAGAAATACATGCCAAAAGGTATGGCAAAACTTGCAGTAAAACATGATGCGATGCCTGTAATGATAGCTGGAAATATTGGAGACGCTAAGAAAGAAGCTGATAAAGAAGACAACCAAGAAATTTCAGCTGCTAAGATGACAAGAAAACAATACGCACAAGCGAAAAAAGATTATGCTAAAAAAATGAAGCTTGCAAAACATCAAGCAGCAGTGGCGAAAGAGATACAAAGAAAGCGAGACAGAAGAACAAACCAGGCACAAAAGATAGCCGCAAAGTTAGTCAAGAAAGCTCAAAAGAAACTTGCATTAGAAAAGAAAGCTCTTGCTAAAGAAAAAAGATCCGCAAGAATGGAAAACATACGAGAAGGTTTAAGAAAGAAATACGATAAAGCTAAAACTGGTCTTTTTGGTTTATTTGGTGGCGGTGGCGGAATCATGGGATTCATCAAACGTCTTGGACCTCTATTGATGGGTGGTTTGGGCAGTATGAAAACCATGCTTACATCTGTGATTGGTCCTGCATTGGGTCAATTGTTTGTAAAGGGTGGAGCTCTTGCAACTAGTTTAGTAACCACAATGGCAGGCGGTGTTACAAGTTTTCTTTCAAATCCAGCAGTTCTAAAAGGTCTTGCTGGGGTTGGTGCTGTTGCAGCCGCTGGTTATGCAGGATATGAATTAGGTAAAAAGTTAGATGAGATGCTTGGGATCACAAAAAGTATCCAAGGATGGTTTAATAAGAAAGATAAAGAGGCTGCAGCATATACAAAAGAAATAGAAACCAGACAATATCAGGCTGCCAAACGTGCAAGAGAGGGTGGAAGAATAGGGTTTGAAGGTGCTATGCAGTCGCACCTTGGATCCAGAATGGCCAGAGGAAAAGATTGGGAAGAAGACATTGGAACATTTGGTCGAAGAAATCGAACTGCTATTGCATCAGGCCAAAAAGAGTACATGCAGAAGAATATCGAAAAATATATGAGATATTCTCCTATAACACTTAAGAAAGCAAGAGCAGCATGGTTAAAGAAGAACAGATCTAAATGGACTAATTTTATTGGAATGGGTGGAAAAGGCATGGGTACAAGTGCCAAAGGCTATGGAAAGAAACGTGAAAGAGATTTCATGAAATTCTTAACAAGTAATAAGACTAAATATAAACCCCTTTCAGATGAACAAGTTCAAGATAGATATTCTGAATATCAAGCATCCCGTGGTTTATCTGTTGATATGCCGTATATTAATTATGAAGATTTATCACCGCTGGAAAAAATTGATAGAAACTATGGCGATAAAATTGAACTGGCTAAAAGAAAAACAGCGATGGGAATATTTACAGCAAACCAACAACGTAAGGCGATAATAGAAGCTGGAGAACAAGCAATAAAAGATAGAGAGAAACATGCAGAAGCTCTGAAAAATGCCGCATTTTATACAAGTAATAATATTGTAAATAGTGTAAACAACTCAACACAAAATGTAATGAGCAGTGGTCGAGCAGGAATGGATTATGGAATGAAAGAATACAATAGATTAATTGTACCTGGTGAGGTAGACGGAGACTAAAATGGCAAAAACAATAACTAAAAACAGAATTATTGATTATACAATTGGGTTACCTCCGGGGAATCTTGCAGATGATAGTATGTATGACAGATCCCAAATTGTAATGGAAAACTCGATGCCGATAGCAAGAATTTATCCGGGCATTCCGTCCTTCACAAAAGGGTTAACATTGTTTAGCAGAAAACCATACTTTAGAGGTGGTGGAAAAAAGAATAATCTGACATACACAAGTTTGCTAAATGCTCACGGATTTGGTTTAGCACAACCCAAACATGCAATTAATGGGGGTGGTCCGGAAGGATGTTTGGTTCTTGCATATCAAGCCGATAGTTTCCCAACCGACTCATTTACAAATGAATACGGAGAAAACTTTTTACAGGGATTGACTTCTATTGGGTCAGACGCTGCTGCATCATTAGCACAAATTCGTGGTGCAAGAGACATGGGAGAAGTTGCTGATCAAATTCTTGGTGATTTAGCAGGCACTGGTTCAATGGGAGAAACAGCAGCAGGGGTTCTCAGAAAAGGCGGACAGATGATAGGTGGTGCTGCAAGGGCTGTTTTGCCTAAGAGCATTACTGGCGGGATTGATGTTGTTTCCAAGTTAATGGCTGGATCAAGAATTGATTTTCCTATGGTCTGGAAAGGAAGTGCATTTCAACCTTCATATACAATGACAGTTCGATTGTTTAATCCAGCTCCAGGCAGTAGAGATGCAACAGAAAAATACATTGCTGCACCAATAGCAGCTATAATGTTATTAGCAACTCCAGTTTCAACTGATGGAATTACATTTAGTTGGCCATTCATTCATCGGATTCAATCACCTGGTATATACGATTTAGACCCTGCGTTTATTTCAAACATAACGGTTATTAAAGGTGGTGATCAACAACAAATTTCTTACAGACAAACATTGGGTGTTGTTGACCTACGAATTGAGTTCGGAAGTTTGTTTAATAGTATGCTGGCTGCTCCAACTGTTAATAGTGGAAGACCCACGTTATCAACTTATCTCAATACCATGACAGATGAAGATAACTGGGAAAAAAAGGGAGTACAAAATTTTAGTACAACTCCTTTACAATACACATTAGAAGATCAATTATCAAACACGAGAACAAGGCGTGAAAAAGAGTCAAGATTGTTAGCCGAACAACAAGATCAGTTAGTAACAAAAAATCAAGCACCCACACAAGAGGAATTGACAGACGAAGAAAAAGATAACCCACCAAATAGAGTTACCGATTCCGTAAAGGGTGTATATGATAATTTAAAAGCGAGACTACCTTTTGGTTAAACGTTACAGACACTTCTCCTTACCATTATTGTAAGATAAAATGCTAAGAAGGAGTTTATAATGAATTGAGTTTGAGACGTGTACTTCTCATACGTTTTAAGTTGTCCAGCATCTTTTAAAACCTCTATGAGAAGTATGTTTATTTGAGCTTTGAAATATAATTGAGCAACCGTTCTTTTAACAGCCATGAGTCTTTTCACATAAATATAAAAACCATCCCCACAAACCATATCAACAGTTTTAGCTTCTTTAACAAATAATTGTAACGCAATTTTTACATTATTATAATATTTTTCGTTGGTAACGCCGTTTGCAATTACAGTTGCAATTGAAGTTTTGACCTTACTTATTTTCTTTGCTTCATCAAATGCTTTTCTGTCAATGATCTTGTATGATGTAATTTTCTTTGTAAGATCATCAACGATTTTCTGTCCTTTTTCCAATACCTGATATTGATAGTTGTTTGCATCCTCATCGTCAGATATTTCACCTTGTGTTTTAATCGCCGAACCAGCTTTCCTATTGTCGTAATACGCTCGAGCAAAACTTTTAACACTTTGAGAAATTCTGGTTCTTGCAGCACTAAGAAAGGCAATAATTCTATCAATATCCCAATTTTTAATATCATCTTTATAATTGCCTTGCATTTGATTTGCTAAATAGTATAAACTGTTGGGTATTGATTTCTCTCTGAAAAACAAATGAGTTCTTGTCAACGTATCGAGTGTATATTTAAATGTATCCGGATAACAATATTTTATTTGTTTGTGCATAAGACGAGAATATTGAATTACCATAAAATATGCCATTCCTGCCTGAAAAGAAGCTTGATCTCTATGTTTTAAAAAGTAATGCATAACAAACATCAACATGTTAGTTCCTACGTCATTTGTTAATCGAAACTTTTCTGCTTTTGTTCCTTTGTATGTTCTTTTTACAAACTCTTTCATATCCTTATCTTTAATTTTAAAGATATGCAAAAGCTCATGGTAAAATCTCTTTGTCTTCGGATAATAGCAGGGTTCAGAAAGTGCGGACAGTTCTCTTGCAGCACTTGTTGTAACAAACCTTTTTAATTGGTTATAATTTGGATTTACTTTATCATATAATATTTGCATATTAGAATACCCTGATTGCTACATCGTCTTCTGTAAAATATACATACTCTGGTGCGTATTCCAGTAGTTGTGTTTGAGTAAATTCGTCAATATCAAAATTGAAAAATATACTTGATTCTGGAGTAAGTAAACGACAATGATCAACTCCATCAACGCTTTGAACAATATCTACAATTTCAGATCTGAAAATTTCAGCATTTATACCAAATCTATCTGTAAACCCCTCAACTAATGCTTCTCTAATTGATTGGGTTAGTGCTCCTAATGAACCTGTATAGGTATCTTCCCTAAACACATCAAGAGAAATTTGTAATGGAATCATATACTCTGGTTTTACCCAACCTAAATCTGAATAGATATATTTATAATCTTCATTGGTAACATAAACCATCTGATCTGTTTTAGGATCAACATAAAACCATTCAAACGATGTTCCGTCGCTTACATATTCTGCAACCTGATCTTCATGATCTCCCCAATCCCCTGAGCTACCACGCCCAACAATATAACGATCTCCTTGTGATGGCAACAGAGGTTCGCCACAACGAATTGATGTTACAGGTCTCATATCTATATCATTTAACTGCATGTTACGCAAGATGCCTGTAGTATTTGAAAATTTAAAATTAACAAAGTCTGTCAACATTCTGTAATCTTTAAAAGTCATTGTTGAAAGTAATCGCTGGAGCACTTGAAGTTCAAAATCTCTTTGATTTATACCATCGTAATAATCCTTTTCCACCGTAGGAATGTCGTACACAATATAAGACGTTGAATCTGGTTGAACAACATCCGACATTGTAAAATCAGACAAGTCTTGTCTGAATACAAACTGTGTAGAATATTGTGCTATATTGCCATCTGTTGGATGTTTAATGGTGAAGAAATATGTTAGCTCACCCTTTGGGATAGCTTGATTATTTGGGAAGACTACAACGAACGCTGTACCATCATTTACCATATTGTATGTGGCACCAGTTTCTGAAATTTCCATTTCACACGTGGTTGTAATAGAATCAACTTCTGTTGATTTATAATCCAATGTATAAGTAGCAGTAAGCCCAGCTCTTTCAACAGTTAAAAGATCAGCATACAAATCATAATCAGAACCATAACTTGTAACCAGTGAAGGAATCTGTTCAATTTCATACATAATATAAGTATATTCTGCATTTGAATTTAGAGGGTCAATTTCAATATCATATACTGTATAATAATCAACCCCATCAAAATTAATAATTGTTTGTCTCGGAATATATAATGTATCAAATGTTGCAAACACATCTCTTGTAGGAACCAAATCATCAGCAAAGAATATGGTTGAAAATAATGCAATTTCATTTACTTTTAAATCTGATCGTTTTAATACAGGCAATGAGTTTGGTCCAATTGGAGAATCGTCAATGATTACATTTGCATTTACAAAATCGTTTTCAGTTACAATTCTCTCTAAAGCAGAAATGTTAATAATAGCATTTCGTCTAATTTCTTCAAGAGATTCCTCATCTTCACCAGCAAAAGCAGGAGCAGGGTTGGTTAAACCATATTGAACAATTTCAGTTATTCCTGCATCTGTTGTATTATAAATTCTGTCTCCGGTACTAATCGAACCGGTAATAACATTTCCATCCGCTCCATCTGTTAAAGATAAATTAACAAGAATGGTTGAACCCGCTTCAGGTTGGTATCCAATCAATCCGTTTCCGAATTGTATATTTATTCCGGAGTCAGTTCTTCTTGATACATAACCTTTTGTCGTTGCTTCCATTAAAAACAAACTTGCAACCTCTACATAACTTTCGTATGAAGCAGAAGACGCAGGTTTTACTTGAACTGTTTGCTCTGATATTTGACCAGAAAAAGGAACATCAACAGACACAAACTGATACTGTTGTAAATCTTCTGGTACTGCAAATTCTTGTTCTGTCAATGAAAATTGTCTGAATGGAAGTATAAATACAAAGGCGGATTCTTCTATTGTTACAGGAAGATTATAAGTTCGATTCCCTTCTCGTACAGTTATTGTAACCTGTGAGTTGTTTGTAACATTAATTGTTGTTGAGTAATATGTCGTAAATATCACATCCCCTTCAGCGGTTACAGTAAATCCTTGTGGTATTTCAAACGTTGTAATTGCATCATCAAAACCAAAAGGTATTGTAAACATAACATCGGCTTGTGCTGAAGTTGCTTCGCTTGGACTGTAACCTAAAAATGCAGAAAGATTATAAATAGATTCAGGGAGTTGTGCCTTTGTTAAAAAGAATTCCCTGTATGATGAGATTTGATAAAATAATGTATTACTTGTCAGCGTAGAAAGAGCATCGACGACAAATGATAAAAAAGATGATTTCGTTAAATCTACATTCTCGAGTTCCAAATATTGCTTTAACAAATCAATAAGTTGGTTTCTAATTTGATCTCTTGATTTATATACCTGACTTGATACTGTTTCGTCTGCCATTTCTTATCTCCAAATTAACAAGGTGCTACATTATTATTTGCAAAGTAATATCCACTCCTTGAATCGTACAAATTGGCTTTAACACACGCTTTTAAATGCTCATTTTTTGACAATAACAATGACATGAATTGAGCATCCTCCAATGTGTGAATATTCTTATCATACTCAAAGAATGAATAAGTATCTGACACTTGCAAATTTAGCTGATCTTCAGTAACACTCTGCTCGACCTTTACTTTTAGTTTCCAGAATGTTCTCTGTGTATTTACAGATTTTTCTACACCCGTTACATTGAATATCGGATAAACGTCATTTACTGGCTGTAAGTATGATTGTTCTAATTTGATTTTATCGTTGGGTAATGGGGTGAAACCGTATGTACTTGGAATTGTAAATGATGTTTCATTCTCTTTTACATATCCCATATCCTGACCATCGAACGCGGTAGAAATTTCTTCAGAATAATAAACAGGAAGTAATAATATCTTGCTCCATTGGACGCCTGAAAATTCACCGACTCTATCGTAGGAGCCAGCAAATATATTTTCATCTTCCCAAATGGTAGTATCTGTATCAATGTGATAGTAGGTGGTTAGGAACGAAACTACATCTTTGCTATAAAAGTCATACACAAGATTTTGGTACTCATGTATGTAGTCGTATATTCTTTCGTATTTTTGAGTGCTCATTATATGGCAGCCCCTCCACCCTGTCTTACAACAGTACTATCATCAAATTTGACCGATAGCGTTCCTGTATCGCCATCATAATCGACAAAAACATTAACGGTGAATCCTTTTCGGTTAGAATTTAATATAACCTCAACACCTTCAATTCTTGCACGATCATCATAGGCCCTTATCCGGGATACAACCTCAGTCTTAATCCTTTCAACTGTTGTTTCGTCTACCGGGTCAAACAAAATTTTGTGAATATCACTTCCGTATTCAGGGTCCATTAAAAAAGTTCTTCTTGGAGTCATTAAGATATTATTCCACGACGTAATAATAACATCAATACCCGAGACTCTTTTGAAATCACCTTTCGCAGTAATCTTGGCTAAATAATCATAGATTCTATCATCAGATCCAACAACTTCCGTGTTAAACCTTTTTAATAAGTTAGCCATTTAACTTGTCCCCTCCAACAGCATTTTTTGTTTTTCATCTTCAAGATCAGTTTTCCACTTCAAATAATCTTGAAACCTTTTAACCGGCATTAACATAGTATCACTGTATGATTGTTTGCTCATTTCCATACATGTGAAAATATTTGATATAAGTACATCACGATATTTATCTACGGTATTAGACTGAGTGCACCATGCGAAAAAAATTTTCTACGAGATCGATATCCATGGCCTCTTGATGACCACAGTGTAGGCAATTGCTTGTCATTTTTAATGCAATGCCGTACTGACCGAAAACGTCCTTATATTTAGCATATATGGATCTTTTATCTTTTGCAGGTAACGATTTATATGCATCCATAACATCTTCTCTTTCGCTATAAACAATTGAGTCGCCTTCTTCTGGATTATGTTGAAACTTAGTTAAAATTAAAGTCTCTGTCAACAAATCCATGTTTGATGAAACTCCGATGCCCATTGCCTTTAATGAAATACTTTCATCATAGAGGGTTGGCTGCTTAATGAAAGCAATAACTCCCTTTGATATTGGCAATTCGACCTCAACTTCTTTTCCAATGATATCTTTCCCTGGATATGGGTTCATATCAAATGTTGATGAAGCCTTTACAGTTATAGCGTAATCCTTTCTGCATGATCCACATGTAACATCATAATTTCTTATGTCTTCGTATGTAATGTGATACAGTCCATAAAGTAATGCATCACGATCCTTTAGTGTTGTACTTCTAAGAAAATCATCAAATGTAACAACCTTATCTGGTTTTACAACACAGGCCTCAAAGATACATTTATTTAAATGATCATTGATTTTGGATGGTGTTAGCAAACTGCCTTTTAACCTTTCTTCTTCCTGTACATTCAATGAACGTAGATGGAACGATTTTCCCGTTTGAGGTGTAACAACCTCATACTCCGGGTACTTAATATTAAATCCTTGGAACATTTTGAACTCCTTTCATTCACGTTTTATTTGTATTTAGTTCTTAACTGGCTGAAGCAGTGATATTACCGTAAGGCTCAATTGTATTGGCCTTTTGTGCAAATACTTCATCTGCCAGAGATTGGCATTTATCTTTTACCCAATTTTCATGCCAAATATAATCAACATTAAACTCGATTTCTGTATCAAGTCTACCCACAGTTTCAACATCACTTGTGAACAAGTCTTGTGGGTCTTTTGTTGGAAACACACCATCATAGCACGCATAGTACTCAACGGTTTTTGCATCAGGTGCTGTAGTCCAGTAATACATAATAGCTGCATATGTACCCTTTGTATAACCCGCACCTTGTGGTCCGTCAACAAGATCAGTTGTACCTGTTCGGTAGTCTCTCATCATCTTGATCCAACCATGCATAATATTAAGAATTGGTACACCGTTAAACTCTAAGAATTTAACAGATACAGAGTTACCATAATCAATATTCGCAGGCACGGCCCACTTAATTCCCCCAAGTCCAGTAAACTCTACTTTATTAAGAGTTCCGCCTGGAGGTGTTACAGACAAACATGCACCCGCTAACAGATTCTGAATTGTTGCTGTATCTAATCCAGCGTAATCAGGTAGTTTAGTTGGTATTTTGGTCATGTACATAAAGTGATAACCAGTAACGTAAGGGTCAGCGACCCCACCAACAGTTCCACCAAAGTTACGAGTTAATCTGTTATTAGGAACTTTTGCAAATGAGTTTTTGATTCCCATTTTTTTAATCCTCCAAATTATGACTGATTCTAGATTTTATTTCCTTTAGAACTTCCAGCCAGTTACCATCTTTTATATGAATGGCTTTATCATCTATATAAAAATCGGCGTTTAGTTTCTCAGCAGTTACCCTGTCATAATAAATATCATTGTTGCTTAGCCAGTTTTCCACACCTTGAATTTGATCATTTACATCCTGACCGTGGTCCTTAGCATTTTCGGCTGAAGCTCTTGTTGTAAATATAACTATTTCATACCCTTTTGATTTTAACCAATCAATAACTTGTTTTGCGCCAGGTATTGGATCGTCATATAAAGATCCATCCTGCCAACTTTTTGAGTATTTGTGTATTGTTCTATCAAGATCAATCATTGCCCTCATAACTCGAGACGTTTTAACAATTGCCTCGTTTGGGTATGCAACTCTCAGTATTTGTTTCTTTTTCTTCTTTTTAACATATCTATCAGAACCAGGGAACGCATCATATGTAGCACCAATGCCTGCAGCAGCGGAAACACCACCACCTGTAGCACCGTCCATTTCCTCTGTACCCTGAATCTGCTCTAAGTATTTTTCTATTTTCATATTTTATTGACCGTATAGGATAGACACCAAGATTTATATTTTGTTCTAAAAAATGTGGGATATCTCATTTTTTTTAGTTAACAAAACTATATATATAAATTACTGATGTAAACGTATTGGCAAATCTTTAAAGGAGGTTATAATGGCAAGTAAGTCAAGCAGTGGAATAAGTCTCAGCACCATCATTTTTTTAGTGGTTATGTACAATGTTATATTTGACGACGACGAAAATGAAGTGGAAATTATTGAGCAGGATACAATTGTCCAAACAGAGCCAGCTCCGGGTGGCTCAACCATTAAAGATCAACTCAACAAGATTGGTGTTGAACTCAAAGAAGTTGGTAAACAGTTAAAGGATGAAGTGAGCGTTGCAGTTACTGATATTAAAAAGGAGTTTGAAGAAACTCCCTCGGAGCCGAAAGAGGAAGCCTCCGAAAAGAAAGAAGAAATACTGACAACAGAACCTGAGGATGAAGAGGAAACTCTTAAACCCTTAGACAACCCACCCGATACATCAAACGGTATGAAGAAACTGTAAAGGAGTTACTTTGAAAAAATTTGTTATGAAGTTTGATAAACGGTTTGCAAATGAAGACTATGAGTTGCTATTTAACACATCAACGGGTTTGGAGATACTTCAAGGTGTCAATGGAAAAGAAGATCCTTTCTCGTTATATCTCCCCTCATTGCTTGATATTGGGGTGATGGGCACCTGTAAAAATAAATGCCCATTCTGTTATCAAGGGTATGGCCAAACACCGAATATGAAGCTATCAGACTTCATGAGCATCATTGATGCTGTTCATCATCATACAAATCAAGTTGCTTTGGGTGGACGCGGTGATCCAAACAAACACCCTCAATTTGCCGATATGTTAGAGTATTGCCGAAAACACAACGTTGTACCAAACTATACGACAAGCGGGATTGATCTTACGGATGATGAAATTGAAGCATCTGCAATGTGTGGGGCTGTCGCTGTAAGCGATTATGAGCAAGATTTCACATATGATGCCCTGCAACGATTCATGGATGCAGGTATTAAAACAAACATCCACCAGATCTTCGACGCCAAGACGTTTCACAAATGTACATCGTTGATTAAAGGTATTGATTACTGGCAAGGGAGAGTTGATATTAACCAACTAAATGCTGTAATATTTCTCCTATTTAAACCACAGGGCGGTGGAAAACAAATGAAGTTCCTGCAACCAACACAAATACAATTGGAGATGATGGCAAATAGAATCCTCGAACCCGAATGTAAATTCAAGGTGGGTATGGATAGCTGTTTAGCAAATCATGTTGTAAAATATGTAACTCCAACGCCACTGCAAGCAATGTCAATTGATACTTGTGAAGCAGCCCGAATGTCAGGATATATAACACCTGATATGAAATTCAAACCATGTAGTTTTGCGGAAAGTAGTACAGAAGTTCACTTAGGATGGGACGAGATTTCAGCAATATGGAATACGTCCGATCCGTTCAATTTCTTTAGAGATGTATTAAAAGAAAAATCCAATTCCTGTCCGATAGGATTCTGACAGGCAAGAGAGGCGTAACATGAAGATAAAAGTCGACTTTGTAACAAATTCAAGTTCATCATCATTTGTAGTCATGGGATCACATTTAAATACGGATGATGTAAGTGAAAAAGCATGGGGAAAACTTGCTGCGAAATTAGAAAAAGAAGGCGATGTTTTAACCCCAGCGGAAATCGTTGAAGAGTTCCCGGAATACATTGATTCCATGATTGCAGGATCGGATCTTGAGTACTCATTTGGGTATGACAATTATGACAACTATTCAGAAGGTGGAATGATAGGAATACCATATACCGAAATGAGGGATGATGAAACCATGGAAGAATTTAAAGGCAGAGTCAAGATTCAAATTAAAAATGTGTTCGGATTTTTAACAGAAGTTGGACACATTGAAGAATGTTGGATGGATGGATAAATGAAAATCAAAGCTGATTTTGTAACCAATTCAAGTTCGTCTTCATTCATCGTTGCTTTTCCAAAAAAGGTTAAACATCTTAGAGAAATCGAAGCTGTTATTGCAAACCCTCAACAAGCACAAACAGTTTTTAAAGATGCAACGAAACAAAAAGCTCTACGATCATCAAGCCCAAAACTCAAGAAAAAAATAGCAACCGAAATAACTCATGGATTTATTGATGATCCGCGGTTCAAAGATAGTTGGGATGAAGATAGGAAATTTGCAATGCGGGAAGGCGAAGACGAACGATCTATGGATGAACACCCACAATGGCGAGATATATTTTGGGATGAACGTCGTTTAAAACAAAATTCGTTTGCAAATGTAGTTGCAAGTGAGTTTTTGGAAAAGGTGCCTGATGGCTATTACATTTACACTTTCGAGTATGGCGACGAAGACGGTGCGTACTTTTCGGAAATGGAGCACGGAAATATCTTCCATAATCTCATACATTTCCGCGTCAGTAAACACTAGACACGTTTCAAAAACCAGAACCAATTACCATGGTAAATCATTAAGAGATGTTGCGAGGGAAAGAATTATGAATCCAGAAACTAAATATAGGCGAGATGAAGAAGAGCTTGACATGCGAAACGAAAGAGTGAAAAATTATATAACACTTGAGTTCGTTGCAATCCCTCCTGACTTTGATATTATGAATTATCTTAGCTTGAGAGAACAGGCCGGTATCTTCAAGTCAAAGAAGGTAAACCTTAAACAACTTCAGGTTATTGCTGAAGGAGTCAAAGCATCACCCGTATTTGCAATGCTCAACAATATAAGAATTGATCCGGCAACATGTTTATATTTCTTAAAGGTCATTCATGAATTAGACCTTGTATTAAAAACACTATACAATCCCATGAGAGATCAAATAGATCACTACCTTGAATGTTTTGATGAAAGGGATGGTGGTACTTATATACGCGGACAAATGGCGGAAACGGTAAATTTTGTAATCGTCAATATGTTCCCTATGATGAATGACGATGTTATTAACGAGTCAATGGAAATTGCAACAAAACTTCAGCAATACCAAGTTGAAGTGGATAAAGAAATTGCATCAATGGACAACATTTAACGAAAGGAATTAAAATGACAAAAAAAGGTTTAGCACTGGCAATCGTGATTATCGTATTGGGGATCTTCATGCTCACTGGCTTTGCAGATGCAGGAACCAAGGCTGTTGAAATTAACCGGTTTCTGGCAGTCGACCCGCTCGGTCCCAACAACTATGACCTTCAAACGTTGCGGATCGATGATCCTGAAAATCCATTTATAAGCATTTATGTTACACACATCATTGCCACAGGATTTCAGTTTTCAGACCCCAGCAATGTTTCAATCGCATGTCGTCTGACATCTCCAGTTCCCATGAAAGATGGAAAACAGGTCATTAACACAACGGTGAATCATAACGTTGCGAATTTCAAAAAATCCATCGGAAGTAAAGTCATGAGGATTTCAAGAGCATATGACAAGGGAAAGAACGTCCTTGTTTATAGAGTTTATACAACGAAACTCTTTGACGGATCTTTAAAACATTCGTTATCGGTTGTTCCGTTGGGAATGCCCCTTACCCCCTAAGACTCACCAACGCAAAAAAGACCCCGAGAGGATTACTCCAATCAGGGTCTTTTTTTGCTTCTAATTATTGAATAAAGAAGTTTAGTTCAATTTGTTCAACAACTCTTGTAGGTTGTAGAATAATATTAACATGGAATTTCTTTGTTTTCTTTTCGTAGTCCGTTGCTCCAACGTCTACTGAGTAACTATCCAAACCTCTTTTGTTTTTGATGACTTCAAGGAAATCAACAATTGAAGACGACACCTGTGTCCAGGTAATCTGATCATTTTGCTCAAAGATGAAGAAGCGACAGAATTGCTCAATCGCTCTCTTGCAATAAAGAACAAGTCTTACGATGTTCAGATCTTGTAGAGCACTTGGTTTCGCCTGTGATGTTAATTGTCCCCAAACAACATAACCCGCTGAGAATTGAACAATTGGATTTAGTTGTTTCAAGTACATTTGATCACGTTGACCCAATCGTGGATTGTATCTCAATTCCTTAATTGAATCAATTGCACCACGGTTAAATCCAGCAGCTGCAAACCATAGTTCTGCTACATTGTCATTTCTTGGGATCAAGTATGACATATGGTAAACAGGTGAGAACCAAATATCTTCGCCTGTAAAGGCATCAGATACTTTGTTATAACATTCATATAGAGCAACATAAAAGTTGTTAAATGTATTAACATCAGTTCTTGTTGAAAGTGCTAGATTAACAGTTGCATTATCACCATTGTCAAGAATACCAACACAGTCACGTCTTGTTTGACATAGTGTGCTGATTGCAGTCTTAACATCGGCTGGATACCCTGCATCATATACAAGGGTAAAGTAAATATTTTCTGTATCAAGAATTTGATCATCAATCAATCCTGAGTATGCTTGCTCAAGAAGAGTTTCTGCTTCAAAGGTATCCAGACTTCCGTCTGCCTGAACCAATGATCCTTCAGATCCTTTTCTCAATGGTGTGGGTTCTGCTGATGCAAATGCTTCAGCAACGTTTCCATTTGAAGCTTTGATTTGATATGAAACAGTAGAATTTACATCGAAGCTTGAAACAGATCCGTTCCATCCTTGTGTTCCACCGGTAAGATTTCTATCTGGGAATACGTTAACTGCATCACCATCAAAACCACCAGATGCTCCTAACCAACCCCAAATCGAATTACCTTTTGCGTCTCTGGCTTCAACGATATAATTAGCATTACCTGCCTCTATTCCACCTGTAGCTTCCCAATCTTCAAACTCTTGTTTGTTATCTGTAATTGTAGCTGAACCAGCTGTTAAGTCAACAGTAACTGTACCGATATCTTTATCATATACTCTTGCAATTAGATCGAAACCTGATGTATATTCACCATCAGCTGTCTCCATATAGAATCTCATCATTGATGAGTATGTTTCAAGGATACTACCGATAAAGATTGAATCTCCGCCATTGTCTACTGCAAACGGATCGAATGATACATCAAATGATTCGATGATAACATCTTCACCATCTGATTGTTTTTCATAGATGTCTAATACATATACTCCATATAGCGTTGGATTTGAATGTTGTGTAAATCGCACAGCAAGTGAGTTGTAATAGTCACCTCTACCGATTGGAACTAAAAATCCTAACGGTTGTATATCACCAGAATCTTCTAAGTTTGTAATAATTTCAGCTTCTGAATTTAAACCTTCAACGTAAGTAATTGAAATACTTGCAGTTGCATCAGCCGTAGCCAATCTAGTATCAATTCGTAAATTTGAATATGTAGCATCATCTGGTAAACATCTCATCCAATATAACGCACCTGATTCACCTAAATGATTGTATGCGACATATGGACCTTGACCGTAATTTTTTGTATAGTCAGTAATTCGTGGTTCGCCCCATTCGCTGATTAAGTCAGCTCTTGACCCAACGAAAATAACTTCGTTGTCTCGACCTTTGCGTGAAAACCCACACATAAATCCAATTGTAGATGGGACTGCTTGTACAAATGTAGATAGGTCGATAATTTTGGTAAAAACACCCGGAGATACATTAGCCATGATCTCTTCCTCCGATTAATATAAATTTCTCTAATAGTTTGTTTTGGCTCTCTCTAATTTAAGTTTCCTTTCTCTCCAGGTCTAAGTTAAAAATCCTTTTGATTTCCGATTCCTTTTTAAACGTATAAGTACCATACAAAGATCAAACGTCTTTCTTCTGTTTTGATCAGTGATGGATATGTAACTCTTGCAAATAGACTGAATTGACCACTGTATCCGCCTGTAGCACTTGCAGCTGAAAATAATCCAGCCTCGCTAAGCTGTTGTCCGTTTGCGTCATTGACTCCAATTGTAGTTGTAATTTTAATCACTAAATATCTATCATCATTTAAAATGTCTGTTTGAAACTCTATTTGGTTTGTCGGTTCTTGGTCAAAGATTTTCTTATAAAACCCTGTTGTTGGATAAACATAAGAATCCTCTGATCTTATGCTTCCAGCAGCATGAAAATCCGCATATAAAGCAGATGTTGTATCTGAAATCATAACAGGAGAATATAAAAATTCATCATTGTTTATGGGTGGTGTGGGATCTAAAGGATCAGCGGGTCTTACACCACCATCTCCAACTCCAAACCACTGTATCCATTCATCCTTTGTTGGGGTCACATTGGCATTATCAACATTGACTAATCTTTGTGCCAACATCTCGCGTCCAAGATAAACAACCAAATTACTCTTATGTACCAGTTTTTCTTTACCATCTTCAAGTTGTTCATAGATATGTACTTCACCTTGTGGTCTTCTTTCAACCGGCTTATTTACATTAACTTGATCAACTAGACAGTTATCACCATACGATTCCCGTATTAGAACCTTTGTGTCTTTGACCTTTTCCATAATCAGTTTCCTTCTCTCTCTAATGAAGTGAGGTTTTACTTTATATTTTGTTCTGAATTTATTAGCTGTTTAGCAAATGCCGACGAAAAATAAAGGGTACATCCAAGTAAAGCTACCTCTGTTTAAATGATTGTACCCTTTAGCAATATTACTCTAAATAAGTTCCACAATTTGGGCAGTATTTAAATGATGATTTAGATACTCTGCCGCAACTTGAGCAAGTTAATTTAGATTGAACAGTTAATGGTTGTTGTACTGTTGCACTGGAGTTACCATCAACTCCTTTCATTCTTATAACAATAACCTCAGCAGGATCAAGATCACCAATTTGTCCATATCTAAATTGTTGATTTATTTCCTGTCCTTTAACAGTTATTCCTTCGTCATCTAAAGGAGCACCCAAAGATTCTGTTCCTAACGAATCCGATGTTACATTTGAATAGAAAGCATTTTGTACTTCTGGTCCACCTTTTGAGTTATTCATTGTGAATGAAGATTCGGCCATTCCTCTGATACCGTCTCCTGATGAACCACCAACAGCAGCCGTGTATTTTATGGAAGAATCACCATCGAACCAATTATTGTAATTCCAATGATAGTCATGGCCATGATGGTGATGGTGGTGATACTCATGGTCCTCAAGAATAACTTTTCTTTGTGGTTTGTCTTTTTCATATGCAAACTCCACTCTAATCAACCCATCGTCAATTTTATCCCCACGATGCTCTTGTATTTCTTGAGTCTTTTTGATAAATTTAAATTTGTTTGTTGCTGTTATGCCTCTTAAAAATCCTTCTAGTTCTGTGCTTGTGTTTGGATTCAGGATCAACGAACTGTAATCAAGAACATCTTGTCCATCAATGTGAATTTTAACAGAAGCCTTTTTTGCACTTAGATTCTTTAGATAGATTGAATACTCTGATCCAAATGGAAGGTAAACAAAATCATCTCTCATTCTCAAGATTTTGCCTTTACACTTTACTTCTACGACGAACGCATCTTTGTATGTCATGGTCTTTTCTCCTTTTACAGGTCATGGACTAAGACCTCAATTTGTATTTTTGCTTAAAGTCCATTGGTGAAATTCACCCTTTTATATTTGTTCTGGTTTTATAACCATATCGTCTATACAATATTGCAAGATACCAACTTTGATGCCATCTCTTATTTACATTAGCTCTCGAATTACAACTCTGACAAATGGTAATTAAGTTGGTTGGTTTACAATCTTTCTTTATATAATTTATATGATGAAGTGTTAGTTTATTAGAAGTCTTCCAGCAATCAGGATTTATACATATATTTCCATCTCTATCTTTAATACTTTGTTTAAACGCTTGATCTGTCCAAGCATCACAATATGGTTCACATGCAATTCCGCCTTTCCAATTTGGATGATTATCTCCTGACCAATTATCTTTCATCCACTGAGAATGAATCGGTCTACTTTTTCCTTTCCAAAAGCAAAGCCTTCCTTTATTTGCAACACTTACCTTATTATTTGTTTCTGTATCTCTTTTCTTTCCGTTCCAATAATGACCTTTTATATATGAAGGGATTCCTTTATATTTATGCCAAGGTCTAACTTTAATTTCTTCATTACACCCACATTTACATAATGTTTTTTTCATGGTATTTTGTTCTTATTTTTGAAGTTATGATCTATATATATAAATTAGTGATAGGACAACAACCAAAACTTTTAATGGAGAAAAATATATGAAAGATAAAAAGGAGCCTGTTGAAATTCGAACTATCCATCAAAACGGTCGATTGTACATGAACAAATTTGACATTATTAAATTTCTTGAGATCATCCGAAAGGATGCAATGTCAATGGAGTGCAGAAGTAAACTACAAAGAATCATTTCAACCTTTATGGCCGCCAATTAAGGAGAAGTTATGAATCAACTTCAGCAAGCAATAAAGGCAAGAGATCAGTTTCTTAAAGATAATCCACACATGTTAGACTTTCAAAAAGAGATTGATGAAATTATGTTGAAGGTAAAAACAGAAGAAAGGTACGATGTAATTCTCTTAATGTTAGCGGGAAGGTTAGAAAAACAGATGGGGTTGTTGTTTAATTTGAAGAAATTATTAGATGTAAATGAGAATGCTAAACTAACCAAAACGTAAAGGGCCGAAAATGAAAAAGTTATTTGTAGTTCCGATTATCATGATTTATTTAGTTTGTGCTTCAATTACTTTTAGTCATGCTGCTGATTATCGTGTGTACACAGAGATTGGCGGAATGGGATTACATGAGAAAGGAATATCAGAAGGGCATAAATCATATTACCTTTTGGGAACATCAATATCAACTGAAAACATTCGAGCAAAAGTAACAGGTGGCATTGAAGGGTTTATTCTTGGAGAAGCTGAAGATGAAGATCCGGAACTTCTGAAATGGGGTACGGGGATTTATGGAGAATACCTTTATAAATGGACTAAGTTCATGCACCCTTACTTGGGCGCTCGTTTTGATTACTGGGAAAGAGGGAGCAATCAAAAATATCAAGATGCAATACAAGAGACCGATTTTACATTTGCCTCAGCAACTGGAGGTATAAAATTTAATTGCGGTCTTGTGTATTTGAACGTCGGCACAATAATTCCATTCTGGACGACTACACAATCTGGTAATTTTGGAGCTGATGTTGGTATCGGAATTTCTAACGGAGAGTTTAGTATTGGCTATCATTACAAAGAAGTAGTGTTTTCAAATCATCATTTTGAGCACGGCGATGATGATTTAAAATTTACATTTTCTGGAGTTGAATTATCATACAAGTTTTAATTAAAAAGAAGGAGATAATTAAATGGCAATGCCGGAACCAGGAACTCAAGCGTATGAGGATATGATCGACTTCATGAGAAAAGACCTGGAGTCGGGCATGGGGTATTCTAAAATCATCGCAGCCGGTCGCAAGATCATTAAAGATCGCGGTGGCAACTTTGAAGAAGAGTTTGAAAAGTGGAAGGAGGCACAAAAATAGAATGATTCATCCAACATGTGACTGTGGCAGTGAAATGATCCTCATCGAAGACATCAACAGAGGACAAGCTTTTGTGTACGCATGTATGCATTGTGATATGCCACAAGAGGAAGAAGGATTTTACATCTATCAGAATCATTGCTGGAATTGCGGATACGGAATTGATAGTCGCTTTTCACAAATTTCACAACTCCCCGGTATGGGGTATATTTGCGGGTATTGTGGTAAAGACTTGACTGAATGGAAAATTAGGAAAGGATTAATCACAATGGCCGAATTACTAACATTGAAAGGAGCTTATAAATGCTACTCTACTGCGACAAGTGTGCTGAAAAGTCCGGGAATCCAATAACCGAGAAAAAAGTCAAAGGCGAATGTGAAATGTGTAAACGCCGACTCGGTAGTATGAATGTAATGGAGTCCGCTGTACATAACAGCATCGTAAACAACATCTCCACCGACACTGTGGACATTGAGGGGATCGAGATAAAGCAGGTTGAGGGATTTGTTCCAGGAACGAAACTTGATGAAATAGAGGCCGGTCTGCCTCATCGCATTTTGCGAGAAGATCGCGTGTTATATTTCGGATCGAAAGAATTGACAATCGCTATCCCTTCAACGGGAAAACGAATCCAGATAAGCTTTTAAAGTTTGGGGTACCTACTGTGGGGATTCCGAATACGGATCATATTTGGGCCCATCTCAAGCAGCGGGTGATTGATCCACCCCAATTAAAAAAAGGTAAGGAGGCCCGGAAAGCCCCCTTACTTTTTTTTGCTTAGATATCTTTACCATAATATTTACCATTGAACATAAATGACCCATCAATGATAATAATTGTATATAAATTGAAATAACCTGTAGCTGGCAAATGTTCTACGATACCAAAACCATTGATCCAAAAGTTGGGAGCGTTCCTTTTGTAATCAGGTTTGATATTACATAGACATGGCAATGAGGTTGCGGTATGATATCCTTTCCTGTCAATTGGTGACACTTTAGCCATCATTTGAGGATTATGAACATGTGCATATGCTACGTTTCCTTCAAATGCTTCAAGGGTTTTTGCAGCATGATATTTATTCCAGTAGAATCCATGAATAACACTCAACTTTCCAACTGTATGAATTTCATTAAAAGGAATAATTTTATATCCTCTTTCTTCGAGTTCAAGATGTCTTGTCATATCTATAAACCCTTCTAACTCGGGATGTTCTTCACAATACCATTCTATTCTTTGTTCATGATTACCAATCATAAATGTTCTACGAACTTCTGGACGTGTTATTGATTCATGTGTTTGTAAAACGTGATAATCAAAACCTTCATAATCTTTTAATAATCGTTGCCCTTCCTTCAGCAATGGTTTTCTTTTATTCCACCCTGAAATACAATCCAATGAAACTTGATCTCCCATGTAACACACTTCATCTGGATCATAATCACACATAAATTCTGCTACCGCATCCATCACACGTGGTTCATAATGTGGATAATGAATATCGGGGAGTAATACGGTTTTTTGGATTTGGAAAATGTCTTCTGAATCACAAGATACTTTTGATTTGCATCTATCTGAATGTGAACCTGCGTACTTATAGACTGTCTTTGGCGAGCAATTACAAACTTTAGCAATTTCGGCATTAGATAAAATTGTATTGTTTGCTAACTTCATAACTTCTGTTTTAAGTTGTGACATGTACTATTCTCCTTAAACAAGTGGAATACATTAAATTGTGGTCATTTAATTTTTTGTTCTAAAAACAAAAGTCAACATCCGTAATGATAAACCACTATTTATAAGGGGTTAGAAGCTTAGCGGGTTAAAGGACAATACGCCCACCACTTTCCAGCAATAGATTGTCACCAGTCTCTTGAAGAAGAAAACCAACAACATCGTCAACAGTAATTTGTACAAGATCAAAACCATGAGTACAATCAAATGAACCTTCACTATCGAAATCTCTAAACCCACCTGATTGGTAATACCAATCCACTACAGTATCGCCTGTGGAATCTGCTACAATAGAGGATGTGGAATCAAGAGGATTTATAATTTCGGAAACCACAAATCCAGTCCCATCAACAGGACATCTTAAATGATCATGAATACTTTCCTCAACATAAATATGAGCACCTTCTTTATCTGTAACCGCACCAATATCATGTTGTGATCCACAGTCATAAGTATCTCTTGAGTAATATGATACAGGAGCAGTAGAATCAGCACACTCTATCGAACTCATCAGATCCCAATATAAAGTCCAATCTGCACCCGTACCTGGTTTAGTTGCGTATCCAGATTCATGTGCTTGAATACAAATCCATTGGAATCCAACTCCTGAAGCAACAGCATCGTCAATGGCGTATACCGTCTCTGTCACCCATACATCCCTCCAGGTATATGAAGGTACTGTACCTCCTACGAACTCTCTCTGACAAACGGTTGTAACGTCAACACACGTGGAATCATCGGTATTACAACATGGTGTACTATCACCTGTTAGATAATCATGAAATTCAAGATCAGCATCAACACTCATTTGATCTTCAACGATAATAGTATTAAACAATCTATTTCTCACCTGAAGTGATTCAAGTAATAGAAGTCTTGCTCTATATGGTTTGAAGAAATCAATAACAGGTTTTAAATCTTTGAAAAATTCCTGAATCCCAAATAAAATAAAACCGAAGTTTACAAAACCAAATCCTATGTTTGCTCTAACCCAAAGAGCTAAATCTTTTAGTAGTGAATATAAAACAGCTAATGGCTCACCCGCACCATCCAATGCAGCTTTAATATCTGGAGCAATTGTATTTAAAACATTACCTGCTGTATTTTTATCAATTAAGAAATTGTCTATAACCGGTCTTGAAAACAAATCTAAATATTGGTCGTATCTTTCTCTTAATTGATCTCTCGTTTCAACTTTTGTTTTTGTAAGCTCATCAAACTCTGTTAGAATTTGTACTTCATTTCCAACATTGGTTCCATCATAACACATAAAGTTTTCTGGTCTAACAAGGTAGTCATCAAAACCAGCGTCAAAAAGATTATTGAACATATAAATACATGATAAATATAATTCAAGCAAACTTCTTGTTTCACCAATGAATGTAATCTCTGCATTTGGTGGTGGTAGAACTCCTGTGCTTTCCCATGAGTCATATTGATCTTGAACATAACGCTCAATGATTGCCATTTCAGCGCCTTCAAGATCAACGGTTGGTTGTACTCCTAAGTAGGGAGTTTTAGAGGGTAAATTTATTTTGTTAATTTGGTCAAGCTGCAAAATCTGTTGTGCAGTATATAGCCAATGCGGATCTGTTGCTGTCAGGTTATTATAAGGAATACCTATATCGCCTGGATTAACAGTTGTTCCTGCTACAGCTTTACCATCAAAGAATAGACTATCTGGAGCATCTTTCTTTAAGAAAAATTCAAAAATATCTACTTCTGTAACCCCGTAATATTGTAGGACATCCACAAGCGATTGTGGCGTACCCTTTACTTTATACAGGTTTACAAGATCAAGAAAGAATTGTACTTTTTGTTCAAGTGGGTTTTCATCAAAACCTCTTAGACTTGATGAAAGATCGTACCCCATACTTCTGAACAATTCATCCAAATTAGAATTTGTTAGTGCGTGGGGGTCGGATGATGATAGAGATATAGTTGACTGTGTCCTAAAGGAGGCAAACAAATCAATCATAAATTTGCGAAGTCTGTTATAATCCGCAGTTTCAAATGTGAATTGATCAATTACATTTGAGAAATAAGATTCGACTTTTGTTCTGTCAGACTTGGCAATAGCATCGGTAGATTCCGTTACAGTAGATGGTTCACCAGCTACAGCTTTAAAAATCTCCCAAAAATAATCTATTTTATCAGCCATCTAATCTCCTTACGCTTCTTCTTCGTCATCACAGTCGATCTCGAAACGCACCTCTCTATTTGTCATATATAAGAAGTAGTCATCTATAAGTTTAAACTCAAAACATGTTGCCAACAACGAACAATCGGATATAATCCCAGGCGTGTTATACAACTCCCAATTGTCATATAAATGAAATTGTAAATATAAAAATATCTCTTGTGATAACGAGGTATTCAATGTATCCAATGAAGCGTAAACATAAGTAATACCTGTTGTTGCATCTGTTATAACCTCCACTGATGTTGCATCAATTGTAGCTGTTGCATCAATTAAAACTACAGCAGTAGAATCATGTCTGTATGCTAATAAAACATCGAGCATTAAAAAGTCATGTGGTTGTAAATTGAATACATTAGTTCCTTCTGATGTTGAATCCGTAGGAATTAAATATTGTGATCCTGGATAAATGTTTAATCTCTGTGCTGTTAATGTTGGCCAACACTGTTTCCTATCTTCATTTTTATAAAGATATGTGTAATCATCATAAGGGTAATGCTCATTGCATAACAACTCAACAACAGTCCCTGTCGGAATAAACGCCGGATCAACTTCTACCGGTATAGGAATCTCATACTTATTTACCAATGAAGTTTTTACGAACTTACTGAACCAGTACTGAAACTCTGGAATAAGTTGTGAGTTTGCTATGATCATTTAGTCCCTCATATCTGTCTGAATTAAATCCGCTGTGCTCATCATATCAAGCATGTGTACAAACATACTTTCTGGGTTGTAGTCATTAAATGTGAATGCTTTCTTTTTCGCATCTGTACTCCACTGTCCAGAGTGAAACCTTATAGCTTCTTCCATAATATAAAATTGTTCCTCGGTCATAATCTTTTGGAACGTTTCTTTATTTTCTGAAACCATATCAGCAGCATTTTTGTCATGTTGATAATCAGTATGTTTTCGTGTGCCCAACTGACCATATTTTAATGAGTCGTGTAAAGCAATAGCAAACAACATCTTATCTGCATCAGCGGTTTTTGTTTCTATGTTAAACATTCTAAAAAGTTTAACAGTTGAGTATAACATATGATACACGTGCTCTGCTTGAGTTGGAACATCACCATTCTTTTTTTTGTGATATTTTCCTGTTGACGAAGTTGGGTTTAACCATATATCAGGCAACCTTGAATTAATCCCCTTCCATAAAATAAATCCCTTTTCCGTCATATTATCTTCGAGTAGTTTAACAATTCGTTTTTTGAACATTCCTTATTCCTTTCTTTAAATAATTTTTGTCTTCGGATCTTTAGCCTTCTCTTTTGCAGCAGCTTGATGTGAAGCACTGTGTTTGCCAAGCCTTGCTTTTGCTTTGGCAATTTTCTGCTCACTCTTCTTAATCTCAGAGGCAATTTTTGCTTTACATTTATCAGGTTTTGGTGATTGTGAGCAATTCTTAACTGAGCTCTTCAAGAGTGCAATTGTTCTTTTTGCAACTTCAACGTCAGCAGCAACAAGGCATGCATCTCTTGATTTCCCAATTGCCAAAACACCACAACGTCTTTGTCTTTCAGCCGCCATAGCTTTTAAACTTCTGTAAATTACCCATCCAGGAGGCGACAAAAGAATCATTCCAAGAATAGTTTTTAATGTGCCTTCTTTTATAAACTGTTCATTTAAAGAATGAACTGCAAATCTTTCATTTACAATTTCTGCTGCTTGCTCATCCAAATGAACAATTTTACCATCCATTAAAAGAGCTTTGATCTGTGCATCACTGGCATCTTCTTTGATAAAATTTAACATTTGAAGTTTTGCCGCTTTTGATAATTGCGATTCAACAACAATATTGGCAGCAATAACTCTTAGATCTCTATCCATTATAATAACTCCCTTTTACTTCATTCCGCCATGCCCAAAACTTCTTCTTGCACGTTGGTGTCTTTCTTTATATTTATCAATTGTTCTCTTTTGTTTAGCAATAAGTTTTCCAACTTTCATTTCACATCTAGCAGGAACTTTACTCTTACTGCATTGTTTTTGAGCCTTTTGATAAACTTTCATTTTCTCTTGCTCGGCAGCCATTTGATATTTGGTCATACATGCTTTATATTCACCACCTTTCTTTCCTTTACATGCAGCACCAGCAGCTGTCATTCGCTTCTTATATGACTTAATTGCCATTGATGTTGCCCATGTTAAAAGGGTTGCAACAGCAAATCCACCAGCAGCAACTCCCATCGCTACAATAGGATCTTCTTGTAAATGACTTACCGCAAACCTATCGTTGACGATTTCTTCAGCTTGTTCATCAAGATGAACGATTCCACCATCCATCATAAGAGCTTTGATTTGAGCATCTGAAGCATCTTCCTTTATAAAATTTAACATTTGAATTTTTGCTGCTTTTGATAATTCTGATTCCATTACATAAAAGGCAGCGTGTAACCTCAATGTTTTATCCATTATAATATACCCTCTCTTTGTTTAGTCTCTTGTTGCAACAATCGGTGCTGGTTCTTCACCAGGCGTATTTCCTTTTGAAATCTCTTTATTCAATTTTTCTTGTTGCTTCTTTGCTCTGGCTTGTTCTTTTGCAAGTTGGTCTTTCATAACAACTTTACATCTCTTTGGATTATTTACTTGATCGCAATTAGCCATAGCATTCTTTATAATCTCAATTTTCTTTAATGCATAACCCAATCTGGCTTTCGCCATACATGCATCTCGGTCTTTTGATATTTTTTGTAAACCACATTGTCGATGAGCATCCGAAAAGATTCCTGCCAACTTTCTCCATATGGGTAATACACCAACCATCTTGCCAAGAATTTGTAAAAACATACCAGACTCATTTAAATGCGGATACCCTTCAAATCTGTCATTTACAATTTCTTCAGCTTGCTCATCTAATTGAACAACTCTACCGTCCATTAACAGAGCTTTAATTTGAGCGTCTGAAGCATCTTCTTTAATGAACTTTATAAGATGCTCCTTTACGTTCTTTGATGCTGAACTTGTAACCACTTTGTAAGCAGCAACTAATCTTAATTGTTTACTCATCATTTTAACCCCTCTAACTTATTTTGGTAATGTAGCGTAACTTGGGTGTAGCTTTCTAAATGCAGCTTTTTCACCGGCTGACATTTTCATATATTGCTGAAATTCCGCCGGAGTTAATGGAGGTTTATCAGCAGGTGCTTCCTTAAATCTAAAACTAACAGGTGGCGCAAGAGCAGGCGCTTGTTTCATTGCCTTCTGTTCAATCTGAACCTCTCTAATAATTTGCAATGTTTCAGATATAACGTCTTGTTGCTTCTCAATGTTTTCTTGTTGTTTCTCCAAAGTCTTTTGGTTCGTATCAATCAATTGTTTTTGATTTTGAATCATCAACTGTAGAGAATCTTTGTCTGCTTTTTCTTTCAGTTCCTCAGCAAGTCCATTATAGACTATACCTAACAAACCAATCATTATAACAAAAATGATTGGCATGCCAATCTGTAATGTAGCTTGCAAATAACTTCTTTGTGGTGGCGGTGGCGGTGGCGGCGGTTCTCTACGAAACCAGCTCATTATTTTGTTCCTTTTTCTGCACTATCTTTCTTCATTGTAACAAGTGCTTTTGACATTGTTCTATCACCGAACCACCAGGTTACACAACTAACTGTTAAGTAAATAACAATGCTAGTTGTTTCTTGATAAATAGCAACAGCATCATTTGCAGACATCATGATGTTATTCTTTTCTAATATTTGCCACGCCATATATGTTAGAACACTTGACATTGCAGTCAAGTAAAGTGTCAATGCTGGTCGCATAACACCACGCAACCAATCGACAAGTGCAAACCCAAACGATATGAATACCGCTACAGGAACTGCAAAGCATTTTCCAAACCATCCTTCAACACTGAAAAGTTTATCAATCCACTTCTCACTGAACATTGCTTTCTGACCCGCTTTCAAACTTTCAGTATATGCTTGAGCATCAGCCAATTCAACAGCACCTTCGATTTCAGCCTTCGTTACAGCAATCTGCATCTTGGCTTCTTCCTTCATAGCCGCTGTTTCAAGAGCAACCATCTTGGCTTCATGATCAAATTCCATTTTCTGGTTTTTATATTTTAACCAGCCTGTAATGACGTTACCCAATAGTCCGGTAACACCGCCTAATATAATATCTAATCCTGGTATCATTTCTCTTTTCTCCTATACTTTTGCTTTAGGCACTATATTTCCGTATCCTAATACCTCACCATCTTCATCACTCTTAGCGATAACGTCTACTTCTGCACGATAAGGTATATCAACTTCATATACCCCTGCTGAAAATGATTCTCGTTTAATAAACGTATGTACATCTTTCTCCAAAACAGTCACATAACCATTTTCTGAAATCTCACCCGCTATATAATGAGTTTCTGGTTCTATAGGATCTTCATATTGGGATCCTGTTATAACACCCATATCAACATTAACAAAATTTCCAGCACCTGCTTGATCTGATACATTTGCAACTTCTATAAAGTTCTCACCTTTACCAAACTCTGCTGTATTAGGAATTTTAGCTCCATATAAAGCATCAGTAAACTGAATGGGTATTTCATGTAGCATTCCCAAAGGAGTCACAACTGAAATTTTGATCTCCTGTACATTAACAAGAAACAGTTGATCTTGCCCATCAGCTATATTTGTAAGCTGTTCATTTATAGGACGAGATGTAATCGACTGTGCTGATTTATCTTCAATGTCTACTACTATGGTATCAGATACAAACATTATACCACCACGCTTGCAAGTACTCTTGTATAAGACGATCCCTTGATTACCATATCTACTTGAGTATCACCCGAGCCTGATGTAGCAATCGTTTTATTCTGACTGTCGTCTGTAAAGTAAATTGCACCTTCCAGAACAATCTGGACATTTGCAACAATTCGACTATTGTCAATATCATACGCACTAACGTCTGCGTGTGTTGCAATGTTTGAACCTTGATAGTTATATGACGCTTGATCCATAACTACTTCAACTCTTGTTGGTGAAGTAGCAGAAATCATGTTTACAGATTCATCCGATTCTCTGACCCATATTCTATCATTTGAATCTCTCATTACTGATTGAATATCAAATGCTAGATCCTGTACCATATCATAAGTTTCGGTACCTGCGTTCCAATTATAGAACTTCATACCTGCACTATGAATAACAGCAATCTTTTTCCAATCATCTTGTACCTGAAATACGTTCCATGCTCTTACATCAGTATCAACGTAATTCTTAAAAATCAGGTTATCTGAATTTGTTCCATCAACAGCATACACATAAAGACGGAATGTTGCTAGGTTTTCAGCTGTGTAGTTATCATGCTCAGTTGGAAGCATACAAATATAATTGGTGGATCCTTCGATCGCCCATGCTTCTAAATCTGTTCTGCCTTCTCCGGTTTGACCAGGTTTAACCACTACAGATGATTGTCCACCACCTGCGGTATAATCAGCAGTACATACAGTATTGCTGGCCGTTGAACCTGTAAGATCAACTTCAGATCTGACCCATTTAAAGGCAAGTCCTGAATCAGCGATCACTTGTGGCCAGTAAGCTGACATCTTATCCGTCTCGAGTTCAAGAGCATGAGCTGCATGATACCAACCATCATATGAGGTCACATCCATAGTCTGTGATGCAACAAAAGATTCTATATTTGTTGATTTACTTACTCTTACAACACGGTTGTAATTAGTACTTGAGTAAGTGGTTTGATGTAACAAATAAAAATAGTCTGTATCTTGACAAAAATACGCCAGTTTGGATTGACGAGTATTTGGTCCGGTGTCAGTGAAAGCTAAACCCGCTTTGGTCAAATTTCCATAACTTTCATATCCATAATCACCACCACGATCCGAGATACCTGCTATAAATAACTGTGTAGCGTTCTGGCCTATAAATGACATTCCACGAGATCCATATGTTCCGTCAAGTGAAATATTAATATTATCAAGTCGAGACAGTGGATCTAATGATAGTCTATGTAAAGGTTGATATTGACCTCCGGAATCTTCAGGGCTTGGAAATAGATAAGCAATATTACTATCCTGATCATTTACTACCATGTCCGGATTTGCTATATCCGGTGTTCCTCTTGTAAAATAGATATTGCCGCGAGGACTTTTTCCTCCGTCCGAATCGGATGCCTTCAACCATGTGACTCGCCCTGAGCAGAAATTTTCTACGTTTACGTTTGTATTCAGTTCTTTAAACGGAACTGGAACCAAAGTTGTTTTGTCATAAGGTTGTGCATTTAATAGCATAACATTAGGCAACTCTATCACAGGTGGTTGAATATGTGAATATGTATCTTGTTGATATATTTTAGCCATTACATTCTTCTCCTATTAAGGTGTAAATATAAAATCTACATCATCGCCGTCTGGCGGTATATATGTTTCAGGATCAAATATAAAATCTGGTTCCTGTGGTGGTTCTGGTGGTGCTGGTGATTTATGAACAACAAAATGAAAAGCCATTAAAATGCCTCCATTACTTTTAAAGTAAATGGTTCATTGCCCAGTCTTTGCATAAATCGTTTGACTGTTATTCTTGAGTTTAAAACAGCCCATTGACCAGCCAATATCCCACGTTTTTGTCCTAAAAGAATACACCCATTTACATGAGTTCTATATCCTTTAGTTGTATCGCCTGCCCAGTTTCCTGAGTGTATCAAAATGAATGTTCTCTTGGGAACATCTTTAACCCAATAGATTTGCCCGTATTTTGGAGATATTCTTATCTTAACAGGATATTCCCCGGCAGGGATGCAAGACACACTTCTCCAATTTTCACGCCAAGGCAATTCCAATGTTTGACAATTGAAATCCCCATAGAATAACATTCCACGAGTCCCTTGATCACTTCGCTTTAATCTACATAGATTAACTATTCGCTCCATTGTTGTGTCCCTCTGTAAATATATTTTTAAATTCTTTTGGCGTAGTCTTATATATCCAACCAGAAATTATACCATTGTGGTTTAATATTTTCTGTGCCGCCTGAACTATTTTTGATATTTCAGAATAATTATCATTATCTATACGTTTATAGAAATCAAAAAATATAAAATCAAATGTTCTTTCTGTTTCATTAATGTATGAAAGACCATCTGTATTAATAATGTTATGTCTCTTATCATTAAAAAAGTTCGCCTGTTTTTGAGCTTGAATTACATCGTAATCTATCTCTACTGTAGTTAAAGATTTTACTTCTGAAAACGACAGTATGTGTTGCGATGCCACACCCAATCCGAGACCTATTTCTAAACAATCTCCTTTAGCGTTTTCACCAATATTCTTTTTATAATCTTTTATTTCAGATCCTAATGCCCAAAGAATATTGTTTCTTCTAAGAAGTAGTTTACGATGATCATTAACTCTGTATATTTTTGCACTTCCATATTCGCTAATCAGTTCTTCTTTATACGACATACTTTCCTTTTTATTCGTCTACATAAAATTCTATTTTTTCTATGTTAAATGAAAAATCGGAACCTATAACCCATAAAGTAAATATATCATCAAATGGTTCAGTTCCGGATCCAAAGTCACATACAAGCCTGTCACCACTATCATACTGGTCTGGTTCTGGTCCACTTCTTCCTTCCATTCCTGCTATAAGACGTCCGGGTCCCATACCATCAGTGTCAGCATTCAGTTGAATACCTATTTTATCACCACCAGTTTGATCCCATGTTATCACCATATGTGTAGGTCTATAACCTTCCTGCCATACAATAGGAACAGAGGTAGAATCTGTAAGAAGATATACTTCCTCAGTGCCAAAATAATCCTCACTCTCCCATTCATCTACATTCCATATACCACTCTCTGCATCCCAATTAGCTTCAGCGGTTCTATTAGACACATTGGTTTGAACTGAAAACTCTATACTATCAAGAGTAAATTCTTGTGCACCAGGAGGGCCAGTGGGAGAAGAAAGTTCAAGCCACCCTATATCGTCGGTAATGCCTGTCCAATCTAAATCAAATTCATATTGTACTGAAACATCGTGGGCACTAGTCAATGCAAAATCTGTCTCATCCAAAGGACTTCCCCACAATTTTAATGTTTCAATTATTCCAGAGTCAGACCCACTAGTCAATCGGGTTATTGACAATCTTATTTTTTCAGGATACCATCCCTTAACACCTGAAAGTGGATCAAGTTTTATGAAATATCCATCTTCACTTTTTGGATCATATCTTGATTCTCCAGCATTCCATGTACCATCATCTGCAATCCAGTTTGATGGACCTTCAACTTCTGTCCATAGATTAACCACTGGGGTTTGTTCAACTACAAAATGTATACCCATAATTTATAATGATCCTCCATCGTTAATAGTCCATCCTTGACCTTCTAATGATGCTTTACCTGCTGCTGCTGCTCCTCCCCCTGTGTACTTAGAAGTATTCATGGTAAGAGTAACACCAGTTTTAACAGTTTGTGCTCCCCATCCAATCAGAAGTAAATCGTAATTAACAGTAGACAAGTCATTAGTTACGAAGAAGTTAGTAGCATTAGTTACATTTGATACATTCCATCCGCCTATATCTTGCTCAAATGCAGAGGCACCTTGGAACATACTACTAATGTTAACCATACTTGTAGTATCCCAACCACCAATATCCTGATTGAATGCCTGGTTCCAATAAAACATATAACTAAAGGATGTTATATTTGATACATCCCAAGTAGCTATACTTGAGTTATTAAAAGTAGATTGACGGAACATACTATGTAAACTGGTCAAGCTGGGACTAAAAGTCCAGTTGGCTACACTACTATTAAAGGCACTAGTACTACGGAACATTTGATAAAAATCAAGACAAGACGAAACATCCCATTGATCCAAATCCTGGTTGAATGTTCCGGCAGAATAAAACATCTCCCTCATATTCTCAACATTAGATACATTCCATCCGCCAATATCCCGATTAAAGGATCCACAACTATAAAACATCCGCTCCATATTAATTGCGCTGGCAGTATTCCAATTTGAACAATCTGGATTACTTGCGCCGCTTTGTGCAAACATAAGATTAAAGTTAGTTACGTCAGAAACATCCCAATTAAGCATACTGAAATTAGAGGGAGATCCATTAAACATTCCCCTCATATTTGTTGCACTTGGAGTTCTCCAATCACTCAAATCCTTAGTCCAAGATGCAGTATTATAAAACATATACTGGAAGTTTTCCACATTTGATACATCCCATGATGAAAGATTATATCTCATGGCATAGCACTGATAAAACATAGATGATAAATTTGTAGCACTTGAAGTATCCCATGAATCTATATCTTGATTAAAAAGAAGACACCTATAAAACATACTTTGCATGGTGGTTATATTTGATGTATCCCACCCACTAATATCTTCATTAAGCTTTTCACATTCATAAAACATCCATGATAAATCAGTGATATTAGAAATGTCCCAATCCCCAATTGCAGATGCTGTGTTTAATTCATCACAACTATGGAAAAATAAAGTAAGAGATGTTGTGTTACTTAAATCAGGAACATCAATTGCAGTGATAGCAGTAAGTGAAGCACATCCGGTAAATGCACCTCCATCAATGGGTTGAAAAATTCCCCATTGTTTTATATCTGTTATCAAAGTTCTTGATAATGTATCTGACTGAAAACTCCATCCCATCATGAGTCCGGAAATGGTTATATCATAGGTTCCGGGCGTTGAATATGAATGGTATTTTTCAGAATCAGAATATGAAGTAATGTGATCCGATGTATCATCACCCCAATCTACTATTAAATCATACTGTCCATTAGAAACAAGTGGCAATCTGAATGTGGTTGTAATATCTGCCGTAAATATAAAAGGCCTTTTATTAACCAAAAACGATATTGCCATTTAATTATCCTCTTATTTATTTTTTACTTTTTCTACTCTTTGGGTACTTCCGAGTAATTTGCCACTTTCGTCTTAATCTCCAAACCAATCTTACACATCCATTACAACTTTTAATATTATCACCCCCGAGAATTAAGATTTTTTCTTCTTCATTATATTAATGACTTGTCTTAATACCTCAATAGGTTTATTATTTCCGGCAGCCAATACAGCTTGTTCATATACAATCTCCTGTATTTGTGGATTTTGAGTTCCGGCTCGGTCCATATATTTATAAATATCTTTTTCAGTAAGTTTCTTTTTGAATTGCTCTAATGTAAGTTCTTTCTTTTTCTTATCTGATTTGCCAGATTCTGTATGCAATCCAAGTTTGCTAATTGTCTGGGCCAAGATCTTTTCCATAGCACCAGTTGTTAAAGGCGTATCAGGTTGAACTTCTTCCTTAACTTCTTCTTCCTGATCTTCCAATGGAGGTGGTTCATCACTCTCATCTTTTTCCTCTTTAACATGATCCTTACCACAATTTTCTTCAATCACTTCCATTTTTCCGCCTGTTACTTCAACTTTTGGCTTAATAAGATCAGCGAATTTTTCAGACAGTTTATTAACAATCCTATCTGTTAAATCTTCTTCAGTTGCAACTTCTTCTTTAACAGTAGTCTTTTGTCTAGCACCATCTTCTGAAACAACAAGCTGTGTCTTAAGAGTTGGGTTAGGAACAAATCCATCATCTCTGATCTTGGCTTCAATAACTAACGGGTTAGACATTTTTGCTCTATCAGACCACGGTGTTAGATAGTGACCGTCAGCAACGATTTCCAATTTAACTTCTGCTTCATCGCCTTCTTTTATTTTTTTGCCAACAACTTGATTCAGCGGAGGAAGGTCAACAGTAATTGATTCTCTACCAACTTTTGCTGGAAAGCCATACTCCACATCTTCAAATAAGATTCTGAAGAAACTATCAATTTGGTCTCCATGAACTCCACCAATCTGTACTTCAAAAGTTAATTGTTTGGCTTCGTTGACGTTTAATCTTAACATTATACTTATCCTCCTAGTCTTCCTCGTTGACTAATTTAATACTCATATTTTCAAACATTTTTTTATTTACACTTATAGTTTCCATCTCGAATTTTGTCACGAGAACTCTTGGGGCAACATGTTCATCTTCTCTCCGATAGGGTGGTGCTCCACCTCCACCAGTGCGGGATCCACAACATGGATTAAACATTCCCATTGTAGCGATTCCTACTGACATACGGTTGCCTCCATTTTATATTTTGTTCTAAAATTTTTATGGGGTTACATACTGTTGCCAGAAGCTAAATTGACCACAAGCTTCTGCATCAGATGTAATCATATACGTTTCAATGACACCCACATCTGTCCCGACAT
>Ga0190284_1000271_pt1 | contig 34625 bp, 21 predicted proteins | sample 48691812_MG_FD_161668 | JGI IMG/M metagenome (GOLD analysis project Ga0190284, IMG submission 161668) | Hydrothermal vent microbial mat bacterial communities from Southern Trench, Guaymas Basin, Mexico - 4869-18-1-2_MG | ecosystem: Environmental > Aquatic > Marine > Hydrothermal vents >...
GAGTCAACTCATGAACTCGACCGAACATGCGAATAGTCTTCATGAAGCTGGTGTGAAACGCAGGAACCTCTGATTCCCGGGTCTCCAATTTCTTTTGCAAAACCTGGTGGCGAATCGGGTCCAAGAGGGCCGGCACGTCCACGCCGTTGGGGCATCTGGCGCCGCAGGTGTGGCAAGCGAGGCAAAGCCAGATGCTCTTGGACTCCACTATGCGTTCCACATTGCCCAGCACCGCAAGACGCACCATCTGATGGGGAAGTAGATCCATGTCAGACGCCACAGGGCAGCCCGCAGAACACTTGCAGCACTGATAGCACTGATGAATGGTCGAGGCCAAATCGCCGGTGGGCGGCGCTACTACCTCGCCTGAAGTCGATTGGGCTTGCTGCATATGTTTCTCCTTGTCCGGAGTGTAGTCTTGTCAGGACACTCATTGGCATGAAGCAATCCGATAGGCACGGTCAAGAAGCATCCGTGAGAAGCGCGTCGATTTCCTCAAACACCTGTTCATCCCGAAAGTGCGACAGTTCGATGGCATTACCGGGACACACTGCAGAGCATATCCCGCAACCCTGACACAGAGCAGGAACGATTTCGGCTGCGTGGTCTTCGTTGATTCGCGGGGCCCCGTACGGACAGAGCCTGATGCACGTCAGGCACACAGCGCACTTTGACGGGTCCACCTGGGATATGACCCCGGGCAAGGTCAATTCCTCGTGGCTCAGCAGTATCGAAGCCCTCTGCGCAGCCGCGGTGGCTTGAGCTATGGACTCATCGATGGGTTTCGGATAGTGAGCCAGTCCTGCCAGGAAAACACCCTCGGTGACGAAATCCACGGGACGCAGCTTCATGTGGGCTTCCACAAAATAGCCCGCCGCGTTGAGCGTCAACTTGAACAGACGCTGGGTTTCTGCGTTGCTCTCCGCTGGATCCACGGCAGTGGCCAGGGTGAGCACATCCGCGGGTATGGTGATGTCTTCGTTGAGAATCCTGTCACGGACAGTCACCTTGACCTGGTCCCCATCGGCCTCCACCGTAGGTTTGGCCTCCGGATCGTACTGAATGAATATGGTTCCGGACCGTCGGGACTGCTCATAGTATTTTTCCAGCAGACCGTATGTCCTCAAGTCCCTGTAAATGATGTAGTTTTGAACATCAGGATTGATCTCTTTGAGGCGGTCCGCCAGCCTGACCGAAGCGGAGCAGCAGATCTTGGAGCAATAAGGTCGCTCTTCGCACCGGGAACCCACGCACTGGATGAAAACCGCGCTCTTGATTTCCGCGAGACTCGGGTCCTCGAACATTATCCGCTCTTCCAAAGAATGCTGGGTCTCCACCGCGGAATGTTCCCCGAAGAGGTACTCCTGAGGTTTGGATTCCTGAGCGCCCGTAGCCACGATGGCCGCGCCGAACTCCACCTCTCGCGACGCGCCTTCGTGGGAGGCTATGGTCCCCTTGAAGTGACCCACATGACCGGAAAGATCGAAAAATGTCGAGTTCTTATAGACTTCGATCTTGGGGTGAGATCCTACCTTCTTTACAAGATCGGTCAGGAACGGCTTTACTTCCTCGCCGTGAATGGTCCGCTCTATGGAAAGGGCATTGCCTCCGAGCTTGTCGGACATTTCAACGAGGTAGACCTGGAAATCCTGGTCGGCCAGATTGACCGCGGCCGTGAGGCCTGAAACGCCTCCGCCGAGCACCAGAGCGTTTGACACAACGTGCATCTTGGACTTCTGCAATGGTCGGAGTTTGCGCGCTCTTGCAATGGCCATCCGCGACAGGTCCTTGGCTTTTTCCGTGGCTTCGTCCTTGTGGGTCGCGTGAACCCACGAGCACTGGTCGCGAATATTGGTCATGGTGAACAGGTACGGGTTGAGCCCGGCCTTTTCCATTGTCAGCTGAAACATGGGCTCGTGAGTCCGGGGACTGCACGCGGAGACCACAACCCGATTGAGGTTGTGCTCCTTAATGATGTCCAGAAAGGCCTCCTGGGTGTCCTGGGAACATGTGAAAAGCTTCTCATCAGCGAAGACCACATTGGGAAGATCCTTCACGTGCTCCACAACCGCGGGCACGTCAACCACGGCCGCAATGTTGATACCGCAACGGCATATGAACACACCGATGCGTGGCTCTTCATCGACCACATCCCGTTGAGGTGGGAATTCCTCCTGGGTGGTGAGCGTGTTGCGAGCAGACGCCAGCAGCCTTGAGGATGCGCCCGCGGCCGCGGATGCCTCCATGACCGTCTGGGGGATATCTTTGGGGCCCTGGAACATGCCGGCTACAAAGACACCGGGACGTGAAGTCTGGATAGGCTCAAAAGAGGTAGTGGAACAGAACTGGGATTCGTTGAGATCTACCGCCAATTTCGCGGCAAGAAGTTGGGACTCTGTCGACGCCTTCAATCCCACTGCAAGAACCACCATATCAAAGGTCTCGCTAATGAGCTGCTGATCCTCGTTCAAATAGGTTATCTCAAGATTATTGGTGACAGGGTCCTCAATGACCCGGCTCACCATTGACCGTACGAATCTTACTCCGCCCTCACTCTTGGCTCGTTCGTAATACGCGTCAAAGTCCTTTCCGTATGCTCGTATGTCCATGTAGAAGATCGTGGGTTCGATATCAGCGCTGTGCTCTTTGGCGATTACAGCCTCTTTGATCGATGCCATACAACATATGGAACTACAATGGGCCATACCCTTCTGCGGATCACGGGAGCCCACGCATTGGATCCAGGCCACCTTCTTGGGATGTTCGTTGTCGGAAGGCCGCTTCACTTCACCCTCATTGGGACCCGAAGCGCTGAGCATGCGCTCGAACTCCATGTTGGTCAGCACGTTGGGCGCCACGCCATACGAGAATTCCCCACGGAACTTCGAGGGGTCGATCATTTCATACCCCGTGGAGAGGATAATCGTGCCCACATCCACGTCCAGATATTCATCTTCCATCGAGTGTTCGATCGCCTCAGCCGGACAAGCCTTGACGCATTCCATGCACTCTGAGCAAACACCGCAGTTGAGGCAGCGATTCGCTTCTCTCAATGCCTCATCTTCGGAAAGAGCAAGCTCAACCTCGGCAAATTCTTTGCGTTCGGACACGGGAATTTCCGGATTGGTTGCTCTGGCTTCCGCCGGCATATCCGGGATGGGCGGATACTCTCGATGTTCCGGCCACTTGTCGCCCCGGCCCGCGGTAAGGTCTTCACCCTTCAGATATCGGGTGATAGAAATCGCGGCCTGCTTGCCCGCGGCCACTGCTTCCACCACGGTCGCGGGACCTGTGCCCGCGTCGCCGCCCGCGAAGATTCCCTCAACAGACGTGGCATGACTTACGGGGTCCACCTGAATCGTGTTCCACGGGCTCCTTTCAAGATCGGAGACTTTGTCCCAGAGATCCGGATCAACGACCTGACCGATGGCAGGCACAATCAGATCCGCCTCAATCACAAACTCCGTCCCTTCCACTGGTATGGGGCGTCTGCGGCCCGTCTGATCCGCGGGGCCCAGTTCCATCTTGATGCACTTGAGGCCGGAAGCCCGGCCATTGCCGGCCATCACCTCAGCAGGCGCGGCCAGGAACTGAATCTTGACTCCCTCGTCCAGGGCCGCTGCCACCTCTGCCTCGTAAGCGGGCATTTCTTCCCTGGACCGCCTGTACACTATGTTGACCTGCCGGGCGCCGGTCCGGACCAAGGTTCGAGCAGCGTCCACGGCAACATTGCCGCCTCCGATCACCACCGCGTTTTTCACGCCGCTCACCGGGTTGCCAAGCGCGGCATCCCGAAGAAAGTCAACTCCTTGGATCACTCCATCCGAGTCTTCTCCCGCAATGTTCAGGCTCGCGCCCTTTTGGCATCCTACGCCGAGATACACCGCGCCGAATCCTTGGGCTTTCAGGTCGTCAACGGAAAAATCAACTCCTAGCGCTGTGTTGGTCTTGGCCTCCACGCCCAGACCGAGTATGTGTTCGATCTCCTTTTCCAGCACATCACGCGGGAGTCGATACTCGGGGATGCCCACCCTCAGCCAGCCGCCAAGCACAGGAGCCGCCTCAAACATGGTGACCTTGTACCCTTCCAGCGCAAGGTAATAGGCGGCCGAAAGACCCGCAGGGCCTGACCCGACAATGGCAACCTTCTCCTCTTTCGGGGTGATCTCAGGGATCTTCAGTTCAGAATAGTCGATCTGATCTGCGGCAAAACGCTTCAGTTTGCAGATAGATACCGCGGCCTCCTTGTCGGCCCGCCGGCAAACCTTTTCGCAGCCGTGGGGACAAACTCTGCCCAAGACCCCGGGGAGCGGAAGTTGTTCATAGATTAGCTCAACAGCTTCCTTGAACTTGCCCTTGCTGATCAACGCAACGTATCCCTGAACATTGATGTGAGCCGGGCAAGCGATCACGCAGGGCGCACGATCTGCCTTGTCAATGACGAATGCCTGGGGAATTGTCTGGGGAAATAGTCGGTATGTTGCGGCCCGCTTTACGAGCCCCTCGTCGAACTCGTTGGGCACCAAGACCGGACAGACCGTTGCGCAATCGCCGCAGGCCTTGCACCGCTCTTTGAGTATGTATGGAGATTTCCGGCGAATCCTGACACCGAATCTGCCCACCTCGCCTTCCACACTATCCACCTCGCTGTAAGACAGGAGTTCGATATTGGGATTCTGGCCCACCGTCACCAGCTTGGGAGAGAAAATACAGGTGGAACAGTCATTGGTGGGGAATGTCTTGTCCAACTGGGCCATACGCCCGCCGATGCCGGTTTCACTCTCAACCAGGTAAACCTTGTAACCCGACTCGGCCAGGTCCAATGATGCCTGCACGCCGGCGATTCCGCCACCGACCACGAGAGCCGAGCCAACCACGTCCTTGGGCTGCGCCATAGTCTATTCACCTTCCGGATATGTTCGTCGATTTATTCCTGCAACAGAAGCATGTAATCTAGCAACCCAGCGGCCCAATGTCAATGCTCCCTATTCGTTCGCCGAAATCATTCAGTTTCGCCAGGCTGATCTTCTCATGGCGCATGTCATTGCGAGGGATGAAACGACGAAGCAATCCCCATGTTGGCGCCACAGGACATTACGTCGCTGCGCTCGCAATGCCATGTTCGGGGCGGACTTCCAGGCCCGCTAATCTGAATGATTACCGTTTATCAAAACCTGAATACTTGGTTTCCGCCCAGCGTCTTAGTTGACAACCCACAAAAATACCCGTAAACTATCCTTAAGATATATAATAGGCAGCACGACCAACGTTTGTTTGATCTTTCAGAAAAAAGGGGTGGGCTGCTTTTTTAGGGGCCGTCAAGGGTACATCACTCGACCTAAGAGAACAGTCGGGCTGGTTCTCGGCTAGCCCAGGCGCAACTGGAAGGACTGCTGCAACCAAGTAAGAATTTGGCCGGATTCAGAAGGCAATTCCATATGGTGACCCCGGAATGGGGAAAAATGCTTGATGATGAGTCAAGAACGGATTTGACCCCATAACCTTGCAGAAAGGAGAATCGTGATGAACAAAACGACTTATCTTCTGGTTTTGCTGTTGAGTCTTAGTCTACTGATGTTCGAAACGGCCGTCTCAGAACAGTGCTCCAAAACCACTGTCGGCTCTGGCCCCGAGCTTGCTGCCGTAGATCTCCGGCAGGATTTCTTTTTGCGTCATCCTTTGTTCGAGAAGAACTTTGACGTTAAGTATCCGCCGCGTGAAGCGATCCCGAAATCCGTGGATATCCAAAAGGCCCAGTTAGTACTGAAAGGCGGGCATTACCATTTCCGGATCTCCACCGCTGGAAAAGGGATAAGAAAGCTAATGGCGGACGGAAAGCGGTCAGTCCAATTCGGGGTCTTCGTCGACAGCGATTTCAACGGGCTAAGCGATCTTCTGCTGATAACCACAACCAACCCCAAGCGCGGCGCTATCTTCAAGCGCGATCTGGAACGCGCCAAGACTAATCTTCTTCTGACTGCTGATGACATCTCCGTCACGATGAGTGTTCCCGAAAGCGCCTTGGGCAAGCGTTTCGGGTGGGTGGCCTTCACAGGATATTCACCCCACGCGAATGCGTACTTCCGAACCAGATGGGATGACGTGCGCATTTTACCCGTTATAGACCTGGCCAATGTGTTAACCTACGTCAACACACTGGTATTTGTAGATATTTCCGGCCGAGGACAACAGTGCCAAGTCACCGATATGGGACTGTCTAGTTGCCCGCCTCCGGGCAATCCGCCTGGGAAACAGGCCATACCTACGCCATCAGGACCTCACCCCACGACGAAAGGGTGGATGTTCACGCGGAAGCAGTGTGGCGCCCGCAAAGTTGAGCTATGGTGTTACGGCGCCTTCGGCAGATGGGTAGAGGATGGCGCCAACAAAGGATGGATCGCCAGGTGCCCCTTCCTAGGGGGTCAGAACTTCTACACTGACTGGGATTATGACGGTGACGGGGCACCGGACGTGGTTCACCACTGGGTCCACAATGGGCCTTACTACGACGATGACCATGACAAGTGTCGGGACGAAATGGACTTTCTTTACCGTTTCCGGACCAATTTGGTGACTATCACAAACAGAGAATATGATTCAGCTGACAATGTTGTGGTAGAGCATCCAGATGTCCAGTCTCCCCATGCGCCTTTTGACGTTCCGGGGCTCGTGCCGGGTCCACAACATCAGGGGCCACCTACGCATCCTCCCGGCCAATGCCCTTGATGCCGGCAGCCAATGCGCTTGCAAGGGCCAAGGGCCGAAAACGAGATGAGTTGCAGAACCTTTGGAGTTTGGCGCTCACTTAAGTACCGGTTGTTTCCGGAAACGAACGAAGACGGGGTCAAGTTTTTTCTAGGCTCATCTCCTCTAGCGCTTAGTTGCTTGAAAGAATGCCATATCTGACAGGTATGACACCGCGGCATTCCCGGTTATTCCATCTCAGCGACTTGCGCTGAATTCTGCAACTAAGCGCTAGTACTGCACGGCGGAAATTCGCAGCCGGTTTACGCAGATGCCCCGGAACCGTCATCCGGTGAAAACCGGGCCCTGAATCCAGGCGCAGCAAGCGCGCTCCTAATACCAAGTTGCTTTCAGAAATGAACTATAGTGATGCGGATTGACGTTCGGTGCTAAGACCACCCTCCCCCAGCCCCTCCCGTCAAGGGCTTACTCTTACCCACACGTAACACCGTGGGTGGTGTAGAAGGGAGAATCAGTCGTCCCTGCGGGACTTAAAGAAGGGAAATTATGGTGGTTTCTTTTACCCGGCCATAAATGACCGGGCTACTATCAGATGCCTCGACGGGGCATGAAGAGGTGTCCCGTAGGGACACTGGAAAGTAGCCCGGTGCTTCAGCGCCGGGTTCCTCAATCCACTCTAACCCTGTCTGAGAGTCCCGTAGGGACGACAGAATGCGAGCGGCGCCCGCGGTGTCACGTGTGTCCCAGTGTAAGCTCGAAAAGGGGGGGCAGGCGGGATTTCCTTAAGGAGGCTCTGGGAAGCAGATCCGAATATCAGTCATTCCTCCAAACCATCACTATGATCGGCTTTAGCAGCCAAAGCTGAATCAATTGATTCTCTTATTCGGTTGCGGGTTGCTCGCAGGAAATCCCAGTCCACATCCGGGTCAGCCGCGGGCAGGAGGGTGCAGTTGTGGAAAAGCGGCTCTTTGTCTATGGGATAACGGGTTGCTCCGAGCGCGGCCGGCCACATTGGAGTGCCGGGAATGGGGGAGTATTCCGCGAGCTTGGGTAAGGCGCCGGCTCGCAGGACCCGGTCCACATCATCTTCAATCCGGGCCCTGGTTTGCCCGGGGAGTCCTACGAGAAGATAGACTCCGATCCGATCGGACGTGAAACCAACCTCCTTCAGGTTGGTTACCGCAGACAGGAAGCCGGCCATGTCGGTCTTTCCACCGGTGGTCGAGTGGAATTGATCGGAGGAGCTTTCCAGACCGATCCTTATGGTATGGAATCCCGCGCTCTTCATGACCGACGCGGTCCCGGAATCGATCGCGGACGCGTGCAGACCATTGGGACTGTGCCACGTCAAGCCCGGGACCCGCTCAGCCGCAGTTTCAAGGATAGGAAGCGCATGCTCGTGCGCATCCACGAGAAACGCATCATCATACAGCGCGATGTCGCGGACCCCATACCGGGCCGCGGCTGCTTCGATTTCATCCACCACATCCTTTGGCCGGCGCCGGACAAAAGCCGGGGCCAACTTGCCTGAAGCGCAATACGCGCACCTGAACGGACAACCCCTGGAAGTGAGCAGAGGAAGGAATCGTACCTTGTTCATCAGATCCAGAGCGGGCGTGAATTCCAGGGGATCATGATCCAGGTCGGTCTGTGCGCTGATACCGGTGTGGCGAAAGAGCGCGGCCTCGAGTGTCTCTTCCCCGGGACCTGTCAACACCTCGTCCACCGCGCAATGCTCCCGCGCGTGATCCGGCATCAGGGAGGCGTAGATTCCTCCAAGCAACATAGGCGTACCGGGAAAGTATTCCTTCAGAATTTCAACCACTTCCCGAACACCCGGGTACCAGTAGGTCATGATTCCGGTCACAAGGATTGCAGCAGGCGCGGATATGGAAGAAAGCTCCTTGCGGATCAGTTCCGGTTCCACTCCGTACCGACTATAGGAACGGGCCACGTGTTGCAGGCATGCCGGCTTGGGGATCGCTGTCCTCGCAAAACGACCGTGCGCATGGGGCTTTCGCTTCAAGGCTTTCATGTCCGGGTGATCCACATCCAGACAGTCCAACAGGCGGGGTTCCCACCCAAGCCGTCTGAGCCTGGACGCAAGCACCAGGAGGCCCATCGGTTTGGCCCACATGTCGTACAACGCGAAATCGTGTACCCAAGGATTCACGAGTAATAGTTCGGGCCTCTTGGTCATTGTTTTATACTAACTTTCATATTTCGTTGTCGTTTTCTTGGGATGGTAGTTCCTATCAAAGTCCCCTTGACTTGAGCACGGCGCTCGGTGTTACGTATGGGGTGGTTTGGGGGGGAGCCACTGCGCGTGGGGCGATTGAGCGGGCCCCGGACAGCCTACGTGATATGACAACTGTCGGTAGCATGACGTTGAAATGCTTGCCCGGCTAGGGCCTCCCCTCCAAGTCCATGCGCAGCGTGCGCTTTTGGCGTACCCTGTCCGAGGCGAAGCCACGGACCAGTGAACAACGGAAAAAACTTTCATACTTCGTTGTGCCTTTGTTTCTAGGCATATAAGTTGCTATTATACCAACGATGCCGGGGAATCAAATCCGAACGCGGCCTTGACCCGCGACGCCCATGCTTGAGATTACGGTCTTCTCAGCCGCAAGATAGCATGCTCGTTCGGCCGGTTCTTCCCCTCATCCGAAAAAAGTATTTCACACCGGGAGGTTGACCCCGTGCTTGGTATTAAGGAATTAATGGAGCAGGCCCAGAACCTGCAATCCAAGGTCAGTGAGATCCAGGAACAGCTCGCGGACAAAATCGTAACCGGCAGCGCAGGCGGCGACATGGTTACGGTTGAGGCGAACGGCGCGCAGGAGATCATTTCCATCAACATAGAGGAAAGCCTCATGGCGTCAGGCGACACCGAGATGTTGCAGGACCTGGTCGCGGCCGCGGTCAATGAGGCGCTGCGAAGATCACGTGAGCTTGCGACCGAGGAGATGTCAAAGCTCACCGGTGGACTGCGAATCCCCGGATTGACCTGAGTCCCGACGCGCAGACGCGGCAAACGCGCCGCGCAGGCCCCCTGGAGGAAACCACGTGACATCTCTCCCGCCACCGCTGGAAGACCTTGTCAACGCGCTGAAAATTCTCCCCGGAGTCGGAGAGAAGACCGCAACCCGCTACGCGTTTCACATACTGGACGCGGATCCACAAGAGATTCAGGATCTGGTAAGCTCCATCGGAGACGTGCAGAAAAGGCTGCGCTTGTGTTCCACGTGCTTCCACCTTACTGACGTGGATACCTGTGAGATTTGCTCAGATCGCCGGAGAGATCCGAGCCGGATCTGCGTCGTGGAGACCCCTCTGGACCTGATGACCGTTGAAAAAACAGGCCATTTCAGAGGCTTGTATCACGTTCTGCACGGCTTGCTCGCTCCGCTGGAGGCCATCGGCCCGGAAGACATCCGCGTCTCCGAGCTGGTTGAGCGCGCCAACAGAGCAAAGACGATCGAACTGATACTGGCGCTGGATCCCAGTGTGGAAGGCGAGGCCACCGCGACTTTCATCCGTGACCAATTCAAAGATTCAGAAATAGTCGTCTCCCGCATAGCGTACGGAATCCCTGTGGGCGGCTCACTAGAGTACACGGATCCCCTCACCCTGACCCGATCGCTGGATAATAGAACAAAGCTGTAGGAGGAGAAGGGGACCTGACCGGCAGGCCTCAACCGGCCCGGCCCGTTTTATCTATACCAACTATCATCGCAAGAAAGCGACAACGAAGTATGAAAATCTTGGGGCAGCTTGTCCGTGGCTTCGCCCCGGATGAGGTAAGCGGTTCTGTAAATACTTTAAGAATCCAGTCATCTTTGGAGGGGAGGCCCTAGCCGGGCCGGCATTTCAACGTCATGTCACGCAAGCTGGCCGGGGCCCGCTCATTCGCCCCACGCGCAGTGGCTCCCCTCCAAGCCACCCCATACGTTGACCCGGAAAGGGGTGGTTTTTTCACGAGACTTTCATGGGAATATTATTGTAATCCGGGTTTGCCGCGAGAGAGGTCTGTGTCCCCGTGCAAAGCATAAACCCAAAACCTTTCTCGAAGCACCCACGCCCGGCGGGCCGGTACGGACTATAAATGAAGCTCCCACACCAACCGGCACGCAAATTGGCCCTACGCCCAGTAGCTCCCCCTTCGAGCATCCCCCATCGTAGACCGTGAGATATTACTTGCTAAATGGCGAATCGGCATCAATTATCTGATTCGCTGCGCCTGTTCCGGTATTGAAGCTCACCTCAAGGCTCGCTTTGTGAAGACCGTCACCCGCAAAATAGAGATTGTCGAACCTGTCATGGAGCGCTTTTCTCGCTGAATGTTGTTTCAGCAACGACCCGGGAGGTAACTGAACCGCTCCGTGCTCCCATCGATAGACCCTCGCGAAGAGGAGCTTGTCGGACACGCGGGGGAACAGGGAATCCACATCTTTGAGCGCCTCAGTTATTATTGTATCTTCAGACGCCTCAAACAGCGCACGGCTTGCGTGTTCGTTAAGGATTGCCGTAATCAGTCCCTTGCCCTGAGGAACCCTGTTCGGCCCCTTATGATGATCAAACACAAGGGTTCCCACGGTCTTGAAATCTTTGCGCGCCAAATTGTTGATCATCGCGGTTTCGGCGAACAATCGATCCACGGCCAGCGCGGTGACAATCGAGGGCGCATAGGAGACCTCCTGAAAATGGCCTTTCAAATCCGGGGACAGTTCATCCAGTATTCCAGGCACAATGGGGGACGGAATGGCAAAAATGATTGCGTCGAAGACATCCTTTCCGGGATTGTCGCCTCCAACGTGGACCTGGTAGGGGCCTTTGTCGGTCTCCGGGCCAATCTTCAGCACGGGAGTATTCAGTCTCACGTCCAGATCTTTCATCAGACGTTCCGGCAGCATACCCATGCCGTCCCTGATGCTGAATATCTTGAATCTGGTCAAATTCTTGAGAGTGGCGAGGAAAGCAGCTTTGGAGTTGGTTTCAGGTGTTCCGAGGAAGATTTCGCAGAAAATCGGGTACGCTACGTATTCCAGAATTTCTTCGCCATATTTATTCAGAAGATATTCCGCTGCCGACTCTTTTTCCAGTTCAAAGGTCCTCTCCGACGGCTCAGCCAGATCAAGGGCTTTGCCCAATGATAGAGCGTACAGAAAGAGCTTCACCATATCTTTCTTGTTCTTGAGCGAAAGAAGTTTGTATTTCAGGAAATCGGTCGGTGACCCGATTTTGATTCGATACTCCTTGTCCCCGACAAAAGTCGAAGAAGTTCCGGGCGTTTCCACAAGGTAATCCGCCATGCCCGATTCTCCCAGGCATGCGGTCAAATTCTTGTGAAATTCCGGGAAGGTGTACGCGGCCTTGTCAATGATGAACCCATCCACGCTTTCAGAACTCATCCGTCCTCCAACGCTGGGCTCCTTCTCAAAGATCACCGGATTAAGACCGGCTTTGGTCAATCGCCGGCCCGCGGCAAGTCCTGATATCCCTGCCCCTATAATCGCGATTTTCGCTGTCATGTTTAGCTCCACGTAAGCACGGCCCGGTTTGTTTTCAGGTTGGCGTTCACCGCGACCAGGGAAGAAAGAAGAATTTACCACAGAGGCACAGAGGCACAGAGATCACAGAGATCACAGAGAAAAAAGAGTGGTCTGTTTGTCGTTTCCTGTGTGGCGGCACCTGATCGGATTCGCCTTTCGAAAAATAATCTGGGGCGATCCTCAAATTCCCTCTGCCTTTGGGAGAGTGTCGAGCCACCTTTTGAGGAAAGACCCGACAGCTTTGCGTTCAGTATGACCCTCAACGAACAACACAAACTTCATTACATTGACTCAAGTTGCCCTGATCGGTGGATTTCGCCCAATGAGTAGTCTTCAAGCCAGTAATCCAGCTCCTTTATTTCCAACACACGAAGCTCCGTGGCCCCGTCCTTGATTTCAAAGACTGTGGTCGTGGGCGTTTCCTCACGAAACGCGCTGAGGAAGTCGGGCGAGTGGGTAGTAAAGATGACCTGGGTCCTCTTGGAGGCTTTTACAGCATATTCAGCAACGATAGGAAGCATGGAAGGATGGAGCCCCAACTCCGGTTCCTCGACTACCACCAGCGGAGGTGGGTGGGGATTGGCCAGGACGGCAAGAAGGAAAAGAAAACGCAAAGTACCGTCAGACAGGTCCGCGGCGGACATAGGGCGTTTCAAACTCTTCCATCGGATCTTCAGTTGAACCCGTTGGTCCGCGTCGGGTGGAAAAGTGATTTCATCGAACTCATCACCGAACGCGGCGCTCATGGCAGAATCAATCTCCTGCTTGAAATCCCTGTCCTGACTGTAAAGGGTGTGAAGCACCTGAACCAGGTTTTCTCCGTCCGGAGACACATAAGGCTGATAGCTCGACACAGCGGGCCGACGTAACGGCGAATCCCGTCCCGGCCACACGTCCTGGTGGACAGTCCACAACGCCATCTGCTCTCGGAACGCGGCAACCCGGGGGTTCAGCGGAAATGGCTTACGCGCAGTGGACAGCAGGGTTTCCGTTTTATTGATTCCCTCTGTTACATCGACCATATCGCCGGCATCCTCCGAACGCATAAGATCTCTATCGTCTCGCAGCCTGCCCTCAAGTTCGGCACCGATGGTTTTCCCTGATGAATCCTCTTGAGGGTTATCGAAGAGAACATCGGCTGGTTCGCCGTACGAGGAGGACCCCGGTGATCCTAACAAGGTTAACCTGTATACCGTGCTGACTTCCGTCTGACCGTTGGAACGAGCCGACTCGCCGGAGACCCGGCCCCCGTCAAGGCGATCCATTGAGGCCCTCGGCGACATGGGCAGGGAAACGGGCGATGTCTCAGCTTCAACACCGATCATAAAGGCCTGCCCGTCCCAACGCATCGGTATCATGCCGCCTTCTTGTTGAACATGACGAGCCAGCCTACCGTCCGCGGCATTCGCGAGAAGCTCCAGCACCTTGATAAGATTGGTCTTTCCAGTGGCGTTCGGGCCAATGAGGACGTTCAAGTCCCCTGGCCTCCACGTGATCTTCTTCAAGGATCGGTAGCCTTCGACTTCCAGTTTCAGGAGTTTCATGTGGGCTCTCCTTTGCGGAATACCGGGTTTCGTTCGCCGCGGGCAGCGCGCTCGGTTCCATTTCTTTATATAGCATTCAGTCGGATCACTGAAAGAACAATATAGAAAAACCCCCGGGGGATCCGAGGGTTTTTCGAGCGTATCAAGAAATCTTGTTTGTGCTTGGGGACTGCTCCCGGTTCTAGATGAATTCCTTCACCAGGTTGTTCCATCCCATGTCTTTGAATGAACCGTATACATCGGAGATCGGCTCACCACCTGTGGCAGCGGCTGCCGCGGGATCATCCGCGATCATTGAGAGCAGGCGTTCGGCTTCGGCTTCGATGAATTTTACGCTGTCCACGCCGAAGTTCAGTTCCTTGAGATCCGATTTCAGTTCCACCGGATCGATGAGCATCACCCATCCCGCGCTGTACGGGTCGGCATTGGCGCAAACGGGCTGATCAATGAGCTTCTGGTTGACAGCAGTGACTACACCGTTAAGTGGGGATTTCACGCCGGCTTCGTTCCCTTCTCGGTCCATGATGAATGACTCTTCTCCCAGTTTGAAGCGAGTCCCCAGTGAAGGGAGACGGAATTTGTCCACCTGTCCCACGAGCCGGTTTCCAAAATCATCCAGTCCGATCCGCACTCGGCCGCCGTATTCGAGCCTGGCCCATCCATGTCCGGTGTGAATGTAGTAGTCCCTGGGAACCAAGTACCCGTGGGCGTTCAGATACTGGGGAGGCCCGAAGAGCGTATGATCCACCTGGATCATGTCGTCCAGCATCTGATCGTAGGGGCAGTCTCCGCAATCGTAGCTGCGGGGGCACGTTTTGTTGGCCGGAGCGCGTCCTGTCAGAGCATGGCGGCACCGCTGATCGTCCGCGGACAGATCGAACATCTTGGTGTTCCAGCCGGCCTGAACCGACTCTTTGGCCATCTTCCTGGTCATGCCCTTGTCAAAAGCGCAGGTGGAGCAGTCGAACGCGTTGTCGCAGTACTTGGTTCCGACGACTTTGGCCTTCATCCATACGCACTCTTTCTGCGAAAAGTTGAATCCGGTAATAGGTTGTTTCTTCGTTGCCTTGGTCGCCATTTGGGCCTCCTCAAGATTCTATTATTGATCAATCGGTTTTCTTACGGTTGCGCCTGGATACGGCCATCCGATGCTCGGTTCCGAAATGTGCGCGGAACCGGGAACAGAGCCTAGGCCGCCGGGACCACAGCGCGTTCAGACCACGCGGAAGCCGGCTTGGTTTGATTCATGTCGTCGAGCATCTGATCGAACTCACATTTTCCGCATTCATGGTTCGCGCCGCACATTTTGTGCTCAGGGGCCCGGCCGGAAAAGGCGTGGAAACAACGCCGGCCTCTGTAAGCCATGCTCAAAGCTGTGGGTATTTCCTCTATGGTGGATCTGCGAGCCATTTGGGGCCTCCTTGGAATCTGCTTTTCTCTCGATCTTGCCCGATTGTATAAGCAGGTTTCGTGCCAATCCTTCCCAGTGGCATGACGATCACCCCTATGTGGCTGGTATTACAGGGCTACTTGACTTGAGCCCCTGTTGCAGACCTAGCACGGCAGATTGTGTAAAAAGCAACACTTCAGTGTGGACAAAACCCCCAGGTCTATGCAAGTAAGTAGTTTAGCGGGCTTTTTGGGGTGTGTTGTAAAATGCTACGCGGTTGTGGCGCTTTCCTACACTTTTCGGACAACCCGGATTACAATAATATTCACGAAATGGTATGACCGCGGGGCACGGCTATTTTGCGCGGTGCTCCTTGAGCAGTTCCACTACCTTTTCGTGCCCTTTTCTCTCCGCGAGACTCAGGGGTGTGGCGTCTGCCTTCGACTTGGCGTTCACTTCAGCCCCCTTTTCCAGAAGCAGCCTTAGCATTTCCAGGTTACCGGCAAAGGCCGCGAGCATCAACGAATCGATTCCTTCCTTCTGCGCGGCGTCAACGGCCGCGCCCCGCTTCAAGAGGAGTCTTGCCGTCTCAACCCGGCCTTTGGCAGCGGCCTTGATCAAAGCCGTCTCACCGTCGATGTCCTCTTTGTTCACGCCCGCGCCTGCCTCAAGGAGCCTTCTCACGGTGCGGGTGTGGCCGTTGAACGCGGCAACCATCAGTGGGGTGATTCGGTTCTTCTCCTCCACGTCCACTTTCGCTCCCTTGACCACCAGGAGCTTCACGATACGGTCGTGGCCGCGGGAAGCGGCTTTCAACAGGGCCGTCTCGCCATCCTCGTCTCCGGTTTCGACAGCCGCGCCCTTTGCCATCAACAGTCTCAGGGCATCCTCACTACCGTGAAAAGAGGCCACCATCAAGGGCGTGATACCGTTATTTTCCTTTGCGTCCACGGGAGCGCCTTTGTCCAGGAGTAGTTTCATGCAGGTCGTCATGCCCCTGGCCGATGCCTTGAGCAACGCGGTCTCACCATCCGCGTCTTTGGCGTTCACAGATGCTCCCTTGCCCAGCAACAACTTGACCACCTCTGAATGTCCGTTGAAAGACGCTATCATAAGCGGATCGATTCCGGATTCGAGGGCTGAAGCGTTCACGTCCGCGCCCTGTTCCAGCAGAAGTTTGACAACATCCTTGGTCCCTGAGGATGAGGCTTTCAGCAGCGCGGTTTCGCCTAGTTCATCCGCGGCATTGATGTCTGCGCGGTTTTTCAGCAGTAGTCTCACGGCTTCCAGCCGCCCGTGGTAAGCGGCCGCCATCAGCGGAGTCACACCATCCTTGCCTCTGAATTCAACTTTCGCTCCATCGGACAATAGCTTGTTCAGCAGGTTCACGTCGTTCGTGGCTATCGCTTGCACGAGCCTGTCATCTCCGACAGCCTGAAATGGGAGGGCCAAGACCAACGCAGCCGCGCACACGGTCAACATGGCCACATAATTTATCATTGGTACTCCAATCTCCGGGCGGTCCTTTGTCTCATGAGATCGGTAAGGTCCGCGGGGAAAGGCTGATCCAGCCGGTGAATTAAGCTACGAAAGCAATATAGCAAGAATCTCCGCGCCTGGCCCAAGTATCTGATGAGGAATCAGTTAGTCAAGCCAAGCTTTTCCTCCGGCATGATCCGGCAAATCCCGGGTGCTGATTATCCAACAATGACCCTTCAGCCTCGCGGGACGGAAGGTCCGGTCCGAACATGTCATTGCGAGCGCAGCGAAGCAATCTCCTTGCGCTCGAATTGGGGGTGGCTTGGTCGTTTCATCCCTCGCAATGACTCTCTCGATGAGCAAATCCGTCCCAGAATAACTGAGGGCTTGCCTTTGACGGATCGGCTTTCTTGGAATATTTCACGTCGAAATATTGTGAAATCTGTTGCTAATGCGATAGACTTGGCTGAGAGTACCACAGGAGTATGTGAGAGGCGAACCGCGTCCGTGGGATCGCTGCAACCGGTTCGCGGTTTTGAAGTGCAGACTGGCCACTGAGGTTGAATCAAGGATTCCGAAAGTGGCTGAGCACATTTTTGGGACCAATCATCGGAGGATGCTAGTCATGCCCGAAGAAAAACGAAAGATAAATGCCGAAGAAATTCGAGATGATATCCGGTCGGGCATGAGTGACGTCGCGCTGATGAAGAAGTACAACATTTCCATAAAGGAAGTTCTTTTCATTCTGCGCAAACTCGCCAAAGGGGGGCTTCTAGAGCAACAGGAAGCCGAAGCCAGATTGGGTATTTACCGCCAGGTTGCCCTTGATCGGCGCAGAGCGAGAGAGGAGAAGCTCGGGACGGAGAAACCCATTGACACACCTGGATCGATCGAGGGAGAGCCCGCAGACCTGGCCGCAAAGGACAGGATGGAACGAGCAGACGACAGCGCGAACGTGCCGGACAGACCATCTCGGCGGTCAGCGCAACGCATCGTCCTGGCTGTTGCTCTGGCGACGTTCGCGATCGCCATAGGATTGGTGGCTTTGCACGGGCCGGACCTCGGTGTGATGCGTGATTTGGGAATTGCCGATTTGAAGGATCTCGTGCCCTTTTTGGGCGACCAACGAAAGGATCGAGCGACGGCCTTCCCTGGAAAAGGGATAAAACCAAAAGAGAAGGCTGCTGCCAAGCAACGCCGCCAAAGGAAATTGAACGCGCGATTGATGTCTGCGGCATCCAAGGGAGAACTCCTGAGAGTCAAGAATCTGCTGGCTCAGGGCGGCAATGTCAATGCCAGGGACGAAGAGGGTAAAACCATGCTGATGGCGGCCTGTTTGCAGGGTCGCCCTGCAGTTGCGAAACTGCTCCTGGACAAAGGCGCGGATGTCAAAGCTGAATACAGAGCGGGTTGGGCCGCGCTCCATCTGGCCTGCGGCCGTGGTGGCGCCCGCATAGTAGCGCTCCTCCTGGATCGAGGGGCTGACCCGAACGCAAGGGACCAGGACGGCAAGACTCCCATACTGTGGGCGGCCGGGAGCGGTAGGCTCAAGACCTTGGACTTGTTGCTCAAGCGTGGGGCAAACGTCGGCGAGAGTGACAACATAGGGGCCACCGCGCTGATTTTGGCTGCTACCAGGGGCCACTCCGAGGTGACAAAAAGACTCCTAGTGGCCGGCGCTGATGTGAACGCGCGGGACAAATGGGGTGAAACACCATTGATGAGAGCCTCGTACAAGGGGGGTCCAGAGGTGACAAAAAATCTCCTGAATAACGGCGCCCGGGTTGAGGAAACAGACCACAAAGGTTTGACGGCGCTAATGTTCGCGAGTCTTCAGGGCCCGCCGGACATTGTAGAAATGCTGGTCACAAGGGAAGCGAACGTAAACGCGCGCGACGAGGGAGGCATGACCGCTCTCATGTTTGCCGCGCTTCAGGGCCGGGCTGACGTTGCGCAAATTCTACTCCGGTCAAAAGCGTACGTAAATGCCCGAAACAAAGCCGGGATGAGCGCTCTCAGGCTCGCCTCATCCAGAGGGCACGACGCGGTGGCCGAGCTTCTCCTGGCCAACGGAGCCTGGCCGGAGGACAAGGTTGAGCGCAGTGTAACAACTATCGGCACGGGCAAGAAGAGGTCGCCTCATCCTCGTAGGCTTGCTTCGGCCCCTACCAGGAAAAGGGCCTCCATGCTCCCCCCCGGGATCGACGCATCTTCAAACAGGTCCACGCAGGCCCCCGGCATTTCAGGGCCCGCGCCTCCGGTCACCGGCAAGGGACCGATTGATCCCATAGGGGCCAAACTCGTCGCGGCAGCGCGCAACGGCAGGATTGACCTGGTCAAGAAAGCCCTGGCCCAGGGAGCGCGTGTCAACACCAGAGGCTCTTTCGGCGTTTCACCTCTTATGTCCGCAGCCCTAAGCAAGAATACCGAGATTGTGGTGTTCCTGTTGTCTCAGGGCGCAGACATCAACGCTGCCAACAGCATGGGGGCCACCCCTCTATTTTCGGCAATCCAGGGAGATGATGAGGTGATGGTCAAACTGCTGCTGGATCGTGGAGCAGATGTCAAAGCAAGGAACAGCTTTGGGGCCACACCACTGGTGGTAGCCGGCGCCAAGGGGAACAAGACAATGGTTGAACTGCTCCTGGCGCGAGGAGCCGAGATCAAGGATCGAGACAACATGGGGTTTACCGCGCTGGAAAGCGCTGTCAGCCAAGGTCAGGCTAACGTGGTCAAGCTGCTCCTGGAAAAGGGCGCTGATCCCAATACCAAGAATAATCTGGGCCATACCATGGTGCAGCACGCGCTCAGCCTGGGGAATGAGGACATAGTGAAGATTCTCAAGGCTCATGGGGCCCGGTGAGATCGGACTTCTGCATACTCGCTGTCATGGGAAGCCTTCATTCAAGCAGGATACTGGCGCCGGACGTCCCTCGGCCCCCCGGGGACTCTACATTGTTTGATTGATCGCTCATCGGTAGTAATCTGACCGAAAGGAGAACCTGCATGGGAGAAAATGAGGGCTATCCCAAGCTCACCCGGACTTCGGACATCATTTACGTTGCCAGTTACCTTCCACGCAACTGCGGGATTGCGACTTTCACTCATGACCTGAGTCATTCCATTACCCGGGAACTGGGAGGGGAAAACTCGCCCGTATTGGCCCTGACAAACATTCCTGAAGGGTACAATTATCCTCCCGAGGTAACCTTTGAGGTGCGGCGGAACTTGATCCGTGATTATGCGCGGGCCGCGGAGTATCTCAACAACTCACCGGCCCGGCTGGTAAGCCTACAACATGAATTCGGGTTGTTTGGCGGGGAAGCGGGAAAGTACTTGTCCGTAATGCTCGCCAATCTGAAGAAGCCCCTTGTCACCACATTGCACTCCATTCTCTCGGCGCCTGAGAAGCATTATCGTGAATCTGTGGAAGATGTGCTCGGGTATTCCCACAAAGTCGTTACAATGAGCCGAACCGGCGTGAAAATGCTGCAAGAGATCTACGGTGTTCCTTTGTCCAAGATCGAATTCATCCCTCATGGCGTTCACGATGTTCCCTTCGTGGATCCAAGTTTCTACAAAGACAAATTTGACGTTGAAGGCCGAACCGTTGTCTTGACTTTCGGTCTGTTGAGTCCCAACAAAGGCATTGAGACGGTGCTGGACGCGTTGCCGGCCGTTGTGGAAAAATATCCGGACCTGGTGTACGTAGTTTTGGGGGCGACCCATCCCGAGGTCAAGAAGGCAAGTGGAGAAGCGTATCGACTCTCCCTGGAGCGCAAGGTCAGGGATCTACACATTGAGGACAATGTTGTCTTCCATAATCTGTTCGTGGAGCTTCAACTGCTGACCGAATATATCTGCAGCTGCGACATCTACGTAACACCGTATTTATCGAGAGATCAGATAACTTCAGGCACACTCGCATATGCGGTCGGCATGGGCAAGGCTGTGATCTCTACTCCCTACATCCACGCGGAGGAACTCTTGGCTGACGACACGGGGGTTCTGGTTGATTTCGGTGACGCGGAAGGGTTTTCGTCGGCATTGCTGGGGCTCCTGGAAGATCCCCTGCGACGCGACCAGATGCGCAAGAGGGCATATGAGTTGGGTCGATCCATGACGTGGAACAGGGTGGCCCAAGGGTACCTGGAGGTGTTCAGAAAGGTGCTTCGCCAACGGGAAGAAGTTGATATAGATGTGGTCTGGAAGAAGCGCAAGGCATCTCGTGGAACCCTGCCGATAATCCGACTGGACCACATCGTGGCCTTATCGGACAATGTGGGGCTGTTCCAACATGCCGCTTGCGGAATACCTGATCGGGACAAGGGCTACAGCTCCGATGATGTGGGCCGAGGGCTTGCCGCGTTGTTGCACTACTACCATCAAGAGCAACGGGAAGATGTTCGGCCGTTGATCAGGCTATATCTGAGTTTTCTCCATCACTGTCAAACTCGGAGCGGGACCTTCCACAATTTCATGTCATTCGATCGGCGCTTCATTGATGAAGAAGGAAGCGAAGACACTTTGGGCAGGGTCTTGTGGGGATTGGGGACCGCGGTCAGATGGGCGCCCACCGAGGGCATGCGAGCCCTGGCACAGAACATGATGGAAAACGCCGTGCCGAGAATGCTTGAACTGGAACATGTCCGGTCCAAAGCCTACACTATCGTGGGCCTTTGTAGTCTTTTGAAGAGATTTGAGGGCGCAAGTCAGTTCAAGCGGACAGTCATTCAGTTGGCCGAGGAGATCGTCCAAATGTACAGGGCCAACAGCCGTGAAGACTGGAAATGGTTCGAGGACATTCTTACTTACGGTAATTCCAAGGTTTCCGAAGCCTTGTTACTGGCCTTTCAGTGCTCGGACGTTGCCGAATTCCGTGAGGTGGGACTGGAATCCCTTGATTTTCTTACCGAGGTACAGTGGAATGGCACCTATTTTGAAATCATCGGAAACGAGGGTTGGTATCCCAGAGGCGGGGACAGGGCGATCTTCGGACAGCAACCGGTGGATGCGGGATACCTGACCGAGGCCTACATAGCGGCCTACAACGTGACCGACGACGAAAGATACCTGGACCACGCGCAGCATGCCTTTGAATGGTTTCTCGGTCGAAATCGGCTCAACGCGTCTTTGTATGATTTCTCCGACGGCTCGGTGGCCGACGGCTTTGATTCCCATGGGATCAGCGCCAACAAAGGCGCGGAATCAGTGGTTTGCTACTTGCTGGCTGTACTGGCTATGATGGGCCTCCGTTCACGTGGGTCTCAGTCCGCGTAAGACCGCAACGGTTCCGGCCGGGGGATGGGCTTTCCCGTAGGGGCGGACCCGTGTTCGAGCCCGGGGGCAGACACATAGAGCCTGCCCCGGACGCGGATCCGGGGTCTGCCCCTACGTCTGGCCCCAGACCCGTCGTTGGGCAGAGTGTAGGGAGGCGCCTGTGTGTGCGCCCTCTTGCCATCCGCTGAACGCAGGAAGGTCACTCACGTCGCCACCCGAATGTATGAATGGTTAGTTGTGTTGAAAAGTTTCGGTTGACAAAACTTCTCGTTGGACTTAAAGCGAACCTGACCGGAGCGGGACACCGCGGGTGATCTGCCCCGTGCTTGAGCATAGAGGAAAGGAACACTTATGAGCAACTCCGGACCTATAGTGATGATATCCAGTTACGTTCCCCGATTGTGCGGAATAGCGACTTTCTGCGAGGAGGCGCGGGAATTCATCCAAAAGGCGAATCCGGACCGGGAAGTGCTGGTAATCAGCCACACGGACGGCGCAGGAGATGGGGTTTTTCCTATCATAGACATATCACGGCACGACTGGTGGAAGCCGGTGGCCGCAAAGATCAGAGAACTGAATCCCTACGCGGTGCACCTGGAGCATGAGTACGGCCTGTATGAGCATGTGGATTCCAGAGGAACCGGTGACGGCAACGAGGGTTTTTTGGATCTACTTGACGCTGTGAACGAGTACCCCACAGTGGTGGAACCGCACACCATTCACGGCCGGCTGACCAACTTTGAAGCGAACTTCATATTCCGGATGTGTGAACGGGCGAGCCTGGTCATGTTCAAGTGCCATTACCAGAAATGGCGTCTGGATTGGAACTTCGTGGGGCGCGGTTGGAAGACCCCCAGGAACATCATGGTCGTTCCTCATGGGGCAAGGCCCGACAGGCGCTGGGGCATGGAGGATGTCGCGGGTCTCAGAAAAGAGATAGGGCTGGACAAGTATCCCCACATAGGAGCGCACATAGTGGGCCTGGTCGGCTGGATACAGTCCAACAAACGCTGGGACATACTGACCTGCATGTGGGAGGAAATCAGTGAGGAGATCCGGCAGAGAACCGGAAAGGAGTGGGACCTGTTGGCCGCCGGGGCCATGAGAGATCCGAACCACAAAAGGGATTACGATCTGTATCGGGAACAACTTCAGATACTTGAAGGAAAGGGCTTGGCCCATTACTTTGAATTCGTCCCCAGGGGCGATATCTATTACAAGGTCATGGCCGTTTGCGACTTCATTGTCCTACCATCCACCGATGAGACCCAATCCGGCACACTGGCACGGATCGTCGCACTCAATAAACCGTTTATCACAACAGCGCCTATGGAGGGCTTGACCGCGCAGACCCTGGAAAGCAGAGGGGGACGCCTGTTCACCACCAAAGAAATGCTCAAGAGAGAGGTAATTGAACTTGCCTGTAATGAGGATCTTCGACTGCAACTGGGATGGAATCTGAAGAAATACCTGGAGGAGGTTGTGTCCTGGGAAGTGGTGGCCGAACAGTACAATCAGACCTACCAGTTGGCCCAAGAAGCCCGTTCTACAGGTAAACCTGTAGAGCTTCCTATGGAATTTTGATCAGGCCTCCATGCCGAAGGATTCACCTGGAATGAGACGCCAAAACCGCTCCGGACACGATGAAATTTTTCTCAGACACGAAAACAATCCAATTCTCACGGCTGATGATTGGCCATATTCGATCAATTCCGCGTTCAACGCGGGGGCCGCTATGGTCGAACGCGAATTTCTTCTTCTGGTAAGGACGGAAGCCAGAAACGGTCTGTCCCATCTCAGCGCGGCTCGAAGCAAGGACGGGGAAACCGGCTGGCGCATAGATGCCGAGCCCACATTCTTGCCGTCTCCCACTTCACACCCTGAGGAACAGTGGGGTGTGGAAGATCCGAGATTGACGCGGCTGGAAGATCAGAAGCGCTGGGCCGTAGCATATACCGCATATTCCCAGGTGGGCCCACTCGTCTCCCTGGCACTGACCGAAGATTTCAAGGACTTCGAGCGACTGGGACCGGTCTTACCGCCCGAAAACAAGGACGCGGCACTGTTCCCTGTAAGGTTCAAGGGACGATATGGGATGATCCACAGACCAGTCCCCAAATGCGAGGACGCAGGCGCGCACATGTGGATTTCCTTTTCTCCGGACCTGAAGCATTGGGGAGATCACCAGCTTCTTATCCCGGCCCGACACGGCGGATGGTGGGACGCTAACAAAATCGGAATCGGCCCGCCACCCATCGAGACACCTGACGGCTGGCTGATCCTGTATCATGGTGTGCGCCGCACCGTCAGCGGAGCGATCTACAGGCTCGGGGTCGCCCTACTGGATCTTGAGGATCCGACCAGAGTGTTGAGAAGGTCGGACCAATGGATCTTCGGGCCCGAAACCGGCTATGAAAGAACCGGCGACGTTGACGACGTCGTGTTCTCTTGCGGTTGGATAGCAAAGGACGATATTCTACGCATATACTATGGTGGGGCTGACACCCAAGTGGCGCTGGCCACTGTCGGCTTGAAGGACCTGTTGGATTACGTGAAACAATGTCCCGACGGAACCGCAACCGGGTAGCTGGGTTTCGCAGGATCTTGGAATTCTTCCGGATGCGGAGAAGCGGATGCGCATTGCAATGTTGTCGCCGATAGCGTGGAGGACGCCTCCCCGGCATTACGGACCCTGGGAAAGAGTGGTGTCACTCTTGACCGAGGGGCTCTTGGATCGTGGAGTTGATGTCACGCTCTTCGCGACGGCTGATTCGGAAACAAAGGGCCGGCTCCATGCCGTTGCCCCCGGACCGTACGAGGAGGACAAAAGCCTCGACCCAAAGGTCTGGGAGAGCCTCCATATCAGCGAACTATTTGAAAAGGCCGATGAATTTGATCTGATTCACAACCACTTCGATTTTCTGCCACTCACATACTCGGGACTCACGGACACGCCGGTGTTGACAACCATACACGGATTCTCTTCCGAGAAAATCCTGCCCGTGTACAAGAAATACGACGGCCGCACCTACTTCGCGTCCATCAGCGATGCAGATCGATCTCCTGAATTGGAATACATTGCAACGGTCTACCACGGGATAGACCTGGAGAATTTCACCCTCAACGAGGCCCCGGGAGAGTATCTGCTCTTCTTTGGACGCATTCACCCGGAAAAGGGCGCAAGGGAAGCGATCGAGATAGCCCGGGTCGCGGGGATGGACCTGGTGATGGCAGGCGTAATCCAGGACGAGCAATACTTTGAACAGGAGATCAAACCCCAACTGGACGGCACAACCTCGAAATACATAGGCAGCGTGGGTCCCAGGGAACGGGACAGGCTTCTGGGCCGAGCGTACGCTCTCCTGCACCCCATCAGCTTTGAAGAGCCCTTCGGCCTTTCCATCGTTGAAGCAAACGCTTGTGGCACGCCGGTGATCGCATTTCCCAAAGGCTCCATGCCGGAAATCATAACCCCTGGCCTTAACGGGTTTCTCGTGAACGGAATCCCTGACGCGGTCGAAGCTGTGGGAAAAGTAGAGATCCTTTCTCGCAAAGCCTGCAGGCAGCTGGTAGAAGAGCGCTTTTCGCGGGATCGAATGGTCGATGACTACATAAAAGTGTACGACCGGATACTGGATGAGACCAAACGGGAAGATCATCGGCCGTGGGGATACTATACAGTGCTTTCCGACGAGCCCGATCACAAGGTCAAGCGCATAGTGGTCAATCCAGGGAAACGGCTCAGCCTCCAGAGCCATGAACGCCGCGCGGAGCAGTGGACCATCATCAGCGGTTCACCCGTGGTTACCCGCGACCATGAGCAGATTCCCATGTCCCCCGGGGAAACGGTTGAAATTCCTCGGGGCGCCAAACACCGTATTGCCAATCCCGGGGAAGAGCCCGCGGTCTTCGTGGAAGTCCAAATGGGCGACTATTTCGGAGAAGACGATATTACGCGCTATGAAGACGATTTCGGAAGGGCATGAGCGCCGGTCCCCGCGCGTAGGGGCGACGCATGCGTCGCCCTCTTGAACGCTCGGTCAGTGACGGCATTGGGTGGATTTCCCAGCGCAGCCATTTTCATAGAAACCTACATGCCTGAAATCACAGGCACAACGAAGCATGGAAATGTCCGCAAAGTCGTGGGGCCCGGCCGTAGGGGCGTAGCATGCTACGCCCTCTTAGAGGTTTGAGCGGCTCCAGCAACGGGGCGGCCGCTATTGGCGCCATGCACGGTTTCGAGGAGAGAAAATGAAGCGATCGGCAAAACAATCAGTGGTTCGCCGTTTTGAGGGCAACCCTATACTCACTCGGGATCAGGTCCCCTATGCTGTGGCCACGGTTCATAACGCAGCGGCGGTCAAGGCAGGCGACCAATATATCATGGTTTTTCGTTCCCACTTGAGGAATGGTCGTTCCATTCTCGGGTCGGCTAGAAGCCGCGACGGCTTCCACTTTGAGGTGGATCCGGCACCGTTCCTGGAACCGGCCGAGACCGGCATCTTCGCTGAATACGAAGAATTTGGAGTCGAAGATCCGCGGATCTGTTTCATGGATGGTGAGTTTCTGATCACCTACAGCGCGTATTCACGGCACGGTGTGAGGATCGGGCTGGCAAAAACCACAGACTTTGAATCGGTGCACCGAATCTCATTGATAACCCAGGCCGATTATCGAAATGTGGTCATATTTCCCGAGAAATTCAATGGAATGTACGCGCGCCTGGATCGCCCGCATTCCGAGATAAGCCCCTGGTCCATTTGGATTTCCTATTCCCCGGATCTGATCCACTGGGGAAACTCAAAGGCCATCATCAAGCCCGCCCCCTACCACTGGGATGAAATGAAGGTCGGCCCCGGGCCGACGCCGTTCGCCACCGACAAGGGATGGATCAATATCTACCACGGGGTATTCAAGACCATGGACGGCGCGGTATACAGATTGGGAGTTGCGCTTCACGACCTTGAGGACCCTTCAATACTCCTCGGGGTTGCCGACGAATGGATTCTTCAGCCCCGCGACCCCTGGGAAGTGACGGGATATGTGCACAATGTGGTCTTCAGTTGTGGAGCGATCCCTGAGGATGACGGGACAGTGAAGATCTACTGGGGCGGCGCGGATACGGTAATGTGCGTAGGAGTGGCCTTGATAGACGATCTGGTAGACATGTGCCTGAACAACCCCCGTTCATAGCGGCATAGCTGTTGGCTTCTGCGGCACTTCATACCTAGGGCTTGCCACGAAATAACGTTGGTATTCTCCTGTAGGGGCGGACTCCGATCCGGGGTCTGCCCCTACAATTGGGTCAGCAACCTGTTGCAAAGTTTATTTCGGGACAAGGCCTAAGCGTGTGGATCTCCCTGGATATTGGCCAGAATGAGGTCCATGAATTCTTCGGCCTCTTGCCTGGTGAAATGGCAAGCTGTGGCGTCCAGGACCAGGTTGAGCCGATCCTGATACAAATAGACCATGAGAACCAGGTGTGTTCTGGAGAGCAGCTTGTACCCCATACCGTGGATTTCCGTGAGGGTGACATCTCCGAATTCAGGTGGAATGGAACGGCCCGTGGGCCTTCCCTTCTTGAATTCGGGCAGGATCACACCCAGCAAGGTCGTTGTGATGGAGAACTGGTGCCTCTGCATGAAGAAATGAACGACTCTACGCCTCATGTGAAAAGGCATTATCCGAAAGTTGTCATTCATGTTCGACACATTGATAAAGAATCTCAGATCCTGGTGTTTGCGGAAGTAGCTGATACGCGTCAGGGCCACTGAGCGGGCAAATTTCACAGGATCTTTTCTCTCTTCAGGCTGCGACCTGAAGAAGATCATCCCGCTGTTGTTAGGATTGTCAAAACCCTCGAATCTTCCCCTCATGTTTACGGTCATGGTGGTGGCCAGGGATCCCGGGGGTATGTTTCTGGCTTCGTTCCATTGATCTATGGCCAAGTCTGCCGAGCAAACCAGAATATCCGTCAGAGGCGCCCCCCTCTTGGACTGCTGAGCCATTATCCGTTCGGTGTCCTCTTTGGAACAGAGCCTTTTGATGTGAAATTGGCGTTCGTCCCTGGGATCGCCGCTCCCTACAGGAAGCGTGGGCCGAATAAAAAGGGGTGTCACGCCCAGGATAAAGTCGGCCACAGCATCCCTGATCTTGCGCTTTTTCACGCGGGCCCTTCTTTTGCGCATGGTGGATAGGGCCTCGGTTTCCTTTGACCGATCTCGGGGTTTTCCGATGATGTTCTCGTATCGTACGAGAATTGCTTTGGCGAATTCCGTTGTCGTGGCCGCGTCACCCGCCGAATGGTGCACCACGGTTACGAGCACGTGTTTGTCTTCTGATATGCGTGCGATGTGGACCCGGCCCCCATGTTCCTGGAAGAGGTCCCAATCTCTGTCGAGACTCGGCCTCAAATGATCCAGCAGAGGCTCCAGAACGCCTTGGGTCTCGCCCGTCTTCAGATCGAAAACCGTTACCTGAAAAGGTAGATCGGCACGGACCTCCCGGTATAGATAGAATTTTCTACCTTTCCTGATCTCCTTGAGGCAGCTCATGAATTGTGGGAAGCTTTCCAGCGTCTCCTGGGCCGCCTGTTTCATAGCTTCCGCGTCAAGTGGGCCTTCCAGTTCGAGCGCTGCCACTATAATATTCTTCTTGTTCTGATGCGTGGCAAGGGCCAGCATCTCCGATATGGGATCCAATTTTTGCAATTTCGGGGCCATAGTCTCCTCACTCCTTGCAGCAGCCCGGGGCCACGACACGTTCCCGGAAGCGGCGTCCACACCAGTCGAACCTTACGGGCGTCGGAACCCTTCCCTTGCCCGTCAAGGCAAAAGACATATCCGATCTCACTTGATCGCCTTTATAATGACCTTCATTGTCACATCCGGCAGATCAAAACCCTGGAGTTCACCCATATGGACCCAACGGGCCTCGGTGGCGTCTGACCCGGCGCAGAGCGCCCCCCCCACGACCCGGCACAGATAATCGGCCAGTACATAATGGTACCGCACACGGCCTTCCTGGTCACGAAAAATGCGCTCCAACAATTCCACCAACGGTCCCGGCTCAACTTCCAGGCCGGTCTCCTCACGGGCCTCCCTTACCACCGCATCTGCCAGACGTTCACCGACCTCCACCAGGCCTCCGGGTATGCTCCACTCGCCCCTCGAGGGCTGAGATCCTCTTCGGACGAGCACAATCCGGGGTCCATCCACTATTAGGGCCCCTACTCCCATGAGAGGGGCCCGAGGATACTCTCGACCAATACTGGTTTCTTCCGACATGATCTCTCAAGTCCGGAAAAGCTTCAGAAAGATGCGCCGTCAAAGAACAGACTCGATTGGGCATATGGTTGAATGGAGCGAATGCGCCGACCCCGAGAGGAAGGATCAAACTCCCACGTCCTGGGACTGACCAACCATCCAGGAGCGCGACGCGAGCATCACCCCGGCGGCAGTAACAAGCCGGGATGACAAGTAGTTCTATGCCTCATTGTGCCTCAATTCCATGACGATTGGAAGTTGATGTAAGGCAGGCTCACACCTCCTGGAAGAAGAATTCTCGGAGCACGTCGGTGCGTTCGTTGTACGTACCCGGGTCAAGGAACCAGTTGACTGCGCTGAATGAACTCAACAGTGAGTTGCCGTCCTGAGGAGTGAAACAGAATCCTATTACCTCATTGTCGTTGCGCACCTCCACCGAAGGCTCCACGATTACCGTTTGATTCAAGATTCTCCCGAAATACCCGTGATCCCTGCCAAAGGAGAACACCTCGCATGCGGACTGCTTCTTGGTCGTACAAATGCGGTGATCATCCCGGAATCGCCGTATGACTTCTTCCTTTGCAACAGGCTTCTTGAGCTTCAGAGTGAAATAGATGCAGTGCATGTATTGGGTGTTCATTTTCAGCGCTGAAGAGAAAAGGTTCAGATCCAGGCCTTTGGTGCGAAATAGATGAACAGCGTCCTTGGCATGGTGGGTCCCATAGTCCGGATCTCCATGCTTTCCCACTTCAGGTGAGGGCACGAAACCCTTCACTTGACTGATGTCATTGGCCCGGCGAAGACACAGGAAACGCCCTTCCTCGAGATTGTCATCCCCATCAGGCAACGCCACGGTGTTGATCAGGGCGCACAGATTGTGGGTGTTGCAGCTTACAATCTGAATGAATCGGTCCTGACCGACCTCCAGCGCTTCATCATTGATTCCACGGGCGTACATCTTTCCGAAGCCGAATTCACTCCCCTGAGCGATGAATCCTTTGGTGCCGGCAAGATACTTGTTGTAGAACTGAGTCTTGTTGGACCTACCGACCCCCGATGGAGTGCAATCCACCACCACATCAGCCTTTTCCAGAGCCTCTTCGTGTACCATGGTGGGCGTCAGACCCAGGTCTTCAAAAGCCTGAACCCGGTCTTCATCCACCACGAGCTTCGCCCCGATGGCGATAAGCGCCTTGATTTTAGGCACATCCCTCTGCACCGGTGACCGCTTGTGGAATGTGACCTCCTCGTACCCGGCCTTCTCCCTAAAACGGCTTAGCAACCCAATCAGAGGCTCTCCGATGGTTCCGGTGCCCACCACGTGGACAACGCCTTTTTGCCCGACCATATCGCGACTCTCCTTTCCGGAAAAAGCACCTGTAATGATTTCTGAATTGTTGAACCTTTCCACTGACGGTCAATGGAAAGAGGTTCCCCCGCGACAACAGGCCCCACTAGAGAATATCAGTTTTTCGCAGGACCCGCAACTACGGATAAGCGCGCCTGCACTGACGCAGGCCCGCGCCTACGAGAAGGGGAGAAAATCCCTGAGTGATGCAAAACGTGATTTTGACTTCGGTTTTTGGGTCTGTTCTTCCTCGGCGTTGACCACTTCAATCGACTCCTCAGGAATATCCTCTTCCAAAGTAAGATACTCCTCTTGCGCAGGGGACTCGGATGGAGGCTCGCGGAGAAGCGGAGCTGCTTCATCATCCTCAGCAATTTGTCCTGGCCGGGTGTCGGGATATTCCTTTGCCCGACCTGGCGTCTCTTGCGTTGTTTCCATGGCTTCGGGCTCGACTCCAACGGCTTCTTCCCGTCCGGCCGCTGGTTTCCGTTTGCTGCGGCGACGACGGCGCCCAGGTTTCTTCGGTTGTTTCTTATCCGGATCGGCAGAGGGCTGATCCTCCGGCCCGGTCCTGATCTCCGGAGACTCGGGTTCAACCGTGGTCCCGCTCGCAGGGGGCGGGGCGGCCACGGGCTCTTTCACAGCTTCCACGGTTATATCTCTTTCAGACAGGCCCGCTTCCCCCAGGACAATCACCCTGGCGGAGTATTGTCTCTCCATCTCCACGATGTGCGATCGCATTTTGTTGAGCAGGTATTCAGCCACCTTGGCCGGGACCGCGGCTCTGACCTCCGATATGTCGGTCTTAATGACAAGAGACTTGATCTTTCTGAAGACCGACAAGGCAATCATTTCCGGTGAACGTATCATTCCCCGACCGTTGCACAATGGGCAGTCCAGGTATTCACCGGTGCCCAGGGCGGACTTGAGCCTCTGACGTGAGAGCTCCAGCACTCCCAGGGAGGAGATTCTCAGGACCCTGCTCCTGGCCCTGTCTTTCTTGAGCACCGCCTTCAAGGCCCTTTCCACGGCTTGATTGTGATTCTTCTGCGTCATGTCGATGAAGTCCAGGACTATGATTCCGCCCAGATCCCGAAGCCTCAATTGACGACCAATCTCCTCAGCGGCCTCCAGGTTCACGCGGAAGGCGGTTTCTTCTATGTCTCTTTCCTTGGTCGCGCTCCCGGAGTTCACGTCCACGGTAACCATGGCCTCAGTCGGCTCGATCAGGATATGGCCACCTGACTTGAGGTTGATCCGCCGTCGATATACGTCCTCCACCTGTCCCTCGAGCTGGTACTTGTTAAAAAGGGGCCGCTTCTCCTGATGGAGCTTCACCCTATCTTTGTACCGGGGCATCACCTGTTCAAAGAAGTCTCGCGCCTTGTTGTAGACTTCCTTGTCATCCACAAGAATCTCCGAGATGTCGCGAGAGAAGTACTCCCTTATGGACCGGATGACCACGTCCTGTTCCCGATAGAGCAATTCCGGATCACGGCTCCGGCCCATGTTGTTTTCAATGGCCTTCCATAGTTTAAGGAGGTAATCCAGGTCCCGTGACAGTTCGGTCTTCGTCCGTCCCTGGCCCGCGGTGCGCACTATGAAGCCCATGTTTTCAGGCAGCTTAAACTGCTTGAGAATATCTTTGAGCTTCTTGCGTTCCTTTTCGTCCTCGATTTTCCGAGATACGGCCATCAGTTCGGTACCGGGCATCAACACCAGATAACGGCCCGCGATGGAAAGATTCGTGGTCAGGCCCGCGCCCTTGTTGTCCCGCTCTTCCTTGGTGACCTGCACCACCACGTCACTACCTTTATTGAAAACATCCTGGACGCGAGGCCGCCTACGGCCCTCATGGAATGACTCCGGGAAATAGGATGGGTGAACATCATTGATGGACAAGAAACCGTTCCGCTCCGATCCGTAGTCAACAAACACCGCCTGCAGAGACGGTTCGATCCGATTGACGGTACCCTTGTAGATGTTCCCGAGAGTTGATTCTCGAGTGCTCACCTGAATGTCCAGATCCTCCAGTATCCCGTCGGAAACTACCGCGACCCTGCATTCTTCAAGGTGACTGGCATTTATCAGCATTTTGTTTGACATTAATATCTTCTTCTTTTTTCGGAATCTCCGTCAGACCACGTCATGTTGTCGGCCCTGGGGAGCTTCCTTGTAATAATAGGGATTTTGGTCAGTTAACGGCCGGTCTCAGAGCCGATCAGCATTCCGGGCCCCGAAGCCGGCATATGGTTCCCCTTATCCCTTTCCTTCTATAAGCTTTTTAACCTCTTTCCACAATTCATTTTTTCCCCGTCCGTCAACAGAAGAGAAGAGAATCACCTTGGCATCGGGTCCCGCCTCTTGCTGGATCAACTTCTTCCGGGCCGCCAACCGGCTTCGGGTGAGCTTATCGGCCTTGGTAGCAGCCACCACCAGTGGTATCCGGAACGACTGGAGGAACCTGATCAAATCCATGTCGGATTCGGTCGGGGGGCGCCGAGCATCCGTAATTAACACCACCCCGGCAAGTTGGTTCCGTTCCTTGAGATAGGTTTCCACCATCGGTTTCCACTTCCGTTTCACCTCCAGTGGGACACGAGCGAACCCGTAACCGGGGAGATCCACGAAGATAAACTGATCGTTGACCGAGAAAAAATTGAGCATTCTCGTACGACCGGGAGTTTTGGAAGTCTTCACCAGATTTCGTCGCCCCAGGAGCGTGTTGATCGCTGAAGATTTGCCCACATTGGAGCGGCCGGCAAATGCTATTTCGGTCAATTGCGAGGGGGGGTAGTCTTGCTTCCCTTCGGCCGCCCTCAGGAACCGGGCACTTGATATTTTCACGAGACTCCTCTTGCCTGCGGCTATACTTGTGCGCCGTCAAAGAAGGCTCACGCACGGAGCAAATGAATTCCTTGTGTCACTTTCCTATTCTACTATAAATTATCCAAATTTGCTGGGCAGTCCTTTTGGAAGGGATGATAGTTCTTGAGTCTCTCGTTGAAAAGACAGTAATGGTTCACCGGAGCACAGGGCAGATGTGATGTCCGCTGTGAAACTCCTCTGGGATACCCGGGTTGACGGGATTCCCTTCAAGGAAGCTTTGGCCCTGGTTCGTGGCCCTGGAATTGGATGATCGGGTGTTGGCGGAGGTGCATGGGAATCGAACCCACCCAGAACGGTACTAGCGCCCTGCTGACGGTTTTGAAGACCGCGGAGCCCACCAGGACTCTTCCACCTCCTCGACAAACCACAGTGTAAGTGGTCCATGAAAGATAGCATACACCCTCTTGTTTTGGAAGTCCGCAGCAGCTTGCTGAGCAACCCTTCAGTTACGCATGGGGAATTCGAACAGATCCAACAATTTCAGAAGCCGGCGGGGCAGGTCTTGGTAGGGGCGTAGCATGCTACGCCCTCTTCATGCCGGGTATCACGCAAAGCAGACCTACAGTCGATATTCTTCTCGTTCCCAGGCTCCAGCCCTGATCTTTACCCATAAGTCTCGCTGGACACCGGGCTTGTGTCCCGTTGACTTGGACGCGGATCTCGATTCAACGACCAACAAGGAGGCGCAGGAGATAGAACAGGGAGTGAAGCAGGATAACTGCCCCGAAGGGGCAGACCACGAATAGCCGTGGGTTTCAACCCACGGAAAAGGGGATCACCATAAACGGGTCCGGACCCTGAAGGGGTCCACCAATGATACAAGGAGGCGTATGATTCATTGAAGCCGGAATGGAATTTGATGAACAGCGCCTGATGCCGAGCGGCTGCTCCGCGCAGGGCGATATGGCCACCTTGAGGTCTGGTTCCATCTGCTCGAAGCACGGATACATTGTGCAGGCTCATTGGCCCCACGCCGAGTGGATCCTAATTGGTCGACCCCTTGGGGGTCGTTGGCGACAATTGGATAGGCGTCGCTCTCCACGGGTTGAAGAGACTGTTGCAAAAGTCCATTTTTTTCTCGCGAAGTTGGGGAAAATGTACTACAAGAGGGGGAAACCGTGAAGAGCGAGGCGCATATGGGCCGACAGATCAGTGCAGATTATGGTCAGGTGT
>Ga0190284_1000272_pt1 | contig 34528 bp, 35 predicted proteins | sample 48691812_MG_FD_161668 | JGI IMG/M metagenome (GOLD analysis project Ga0190284, IMG submission 161668) | Hydrothermal vent microbial mat bacterial communities from Southern Trench, Guaymas Basin, Mexico - 4869-18-1-2_MG | ecosystem: Environmental > Aquatic > Marine > Hydrothermal vents >...
CGTATCGTGCGGAGCTTGGCTACAAGATGAACAGGCTCGAAACCGCAGCCAGCGTGTTGCAGGTGCAGTCGGAGAATCTCTCCGCTGCGGAAAGTCGCATCAGCGACGTCGACGTGGCTTCGGAGATGTCAGCCATGACCCGCAACCAGGTGCTTGCACAGGCTGGTATTGCTATGTTGGGTCAAGCCAACTCCATGCCGCAGATGGCACTGTCGCTGCTGACGTAACAGTAGCGCAGGGAACTTCGCCCACCGGCGAGGAAAGTAAAAGGTAATCGCGATTGGTCGCCAAAATGGTGAGGTAAGCAACCCGAACCTGCTTGCCTCCCGACGAGGCAGTCGACGCGAGAACATCCGCCCCGGGAATCCCATAACTGGATTTCCGGGGCTATTTTTTTGCCCGGCACTTATTTGCTGCATTTGATAAGTGATATAGCCGAGCGGAAAAATAACGACTTTGATTTTACGCAAATAAATGCTGGGGAATGCCACGACTAAAAAACGAATCGCACGAATAAGGTTTTGGGTAAAAAAACGACTTTTTTTACAATTCCTATAATTCCCATAAAAGTTTACTGTTTTTGCTTTTATAAGAATAATTGCCAGAAATCCGATTTTTATGTTACAATTTAGGTTGACATTGGCCCGGGCAGGTAGATACTGGGCGTATTGGGCGAGAAAACTGGCCCTTGAGAATAAAACAGCCCACAAAACAGGGAGAATTGGAGATGGCTGTGGCAAAAAACTTATCGACCTTCGCGATCGCGGAGATGTTGCAAGTAGACCCAGGCTCAGTCGCCAACTGGATCGACCAAGGGCTGCTCCAGGCCCATCGAACCCCCGGCGGGCATCGTCGCGTGGTGGTCGCAAACCTGATAAAGTTCCTCCGCGAGCACAAGATGCCCATCCCGCCAGAGCTTGGCACGACGCCGATTCGTATTTTGGTGGTGGACGACGAGGAGGCCCTGGCCAAGATGGTCGCCAAGGCTATCCGCTCGCAGAATCCGGATTACGAGGTTACCGAAGCCAACGATGGCTTCCGGGCTGGGACGCTTATCGCGACGATTAAGCCTGACGTGGTTATTCTGGATTTGAGGATGCCCGGCGTGGATGGCTATGAGGTCTGCCGGATGATCAAAGGCCAGGAGGAAACCGCCCACGCCGAGGTCATCGCGATGACAGCTTTCCCCTCGCCGGAGAGCGAAAAGAGAATTCTCGACTGCGGTGCGCGGGTCTGCCTGGCCAAGCCTTTGGACCTGGACGAACTGCTGGGGGAAATCGAAAAATCGCTGTGAAAAATGGGGAGCCGGAAGCTATCGATCAAGGCGTTTGTAGATATCTTTTCGATGGGCCGTCCGTACAACAAACACGAGCAGTTTTTTCTCGGCGATGGTGTATACTATTCTGTAATTGCCGGACGGTATGCGATAAAGTTCCTTGTAGCCTTGTAATTTTTTGCAGACCTGCGGACGCGGATTTTCCGACAGGCCTCTTATCTTGTTGATAATTTGACGCTGCACGCGTTTATCCTGTTTGCGGATAAATTTCTCAGCCTGCTGGGCTACATCGACTTTATACATCCCTGTCTATACCCCCAATTCCCTAGCCAATTTGTCCAAGCTGATAAACTTGCCCTTTTTCATCGCTGCCTTGGCTGCCTTAATATCAACCTGATCCTCCATCGCTTCGAGCATATTTACATCCTCAATGGGAACAATAGCAAAAGCGGGCTTGTTGTTCTTGCGTATACATATCCTCTCCCCGCTGAACATCACCTTGTTGGCGATATCGGTGAAAATATGTCTCGCATCTGTCATACTTATACTGGTCATATTGTCTATTCCTTTCCACCTGTATTATCGCAAACAAGCGGGGCAATTTCAATAAAAAGTTATAAAAATTTGAAAAATTATAAAGATTTATAAATTTATAACATTTCTAAGTTCTTGGCTGGCGGTTCGCACCATTATGCGTTCTCGCTTGGCGGGAACCAGTGCCGCGTTTTCAGGCATATTTTTACCAGCATCAGCATTAGCGGCACTTCGATAAGCACGCCCACAACCGTAGCCAAAGCTGCGCCGGAAGATAAGCCAAAGAGCATCGTAGCCGTCGCGATGGCGACTTCGAAGTGGTTGCTCGCCCCTATCATCGCCGCTGGAGCCGCGTTGCGGTAGTTCAGTTTCAACAGCCTGGCCAAGCCATAGCCAAGCCAAAATATCAGGTTCGTCTGGATGAACAGCGGGATGGCGATCCACAATATCGTCAGCGGATTGTCGAGGATAACCTCGCCCTTGAAGCTGAACAGCAGCACCAGCGTCGCCAGCAGCGCGATTATCGTTACGGGCGTCAGAGCGTGGAGAAACTTTTGTGTGAACCACTGCTCGCCCTTGGCTGAGATTATCCACCGCCGAGAGAAATAACCCGCTATCAGAGGCAGGGCGACATAGATTGCTATCGACAGCCCAAGCGCCTGCCAGGGCACGGGAAGCCTACCCACGCCCAGCAGGAATCCGCCCAGCACGCCGTAGAGCAGCAGCATGGTCAGCGAGTTTATCGCCACCATCACCAGGGTCAGCCCATCGTTGCCCCTGGCCAGGTAGCCCCACACCAGCACCATTGCGGTGCACGGCGCGATGCCCAGCAGAATGCACCCCGCCAGGTAGCTCCGCCAGAGCGGTACCTGGAGCATCTTGACACCCTCGTGCATTACGACCGCCCCGGCTCCGTGTTGCGCCCCGGCCGGTAAATCCAGGCCAAACGGCATTTTTACCAGGTCTACCGCCTCAGGCCCGATGAAGCCATAGAACAGCGTGCCCAGGAAGAACAACGCGATGCCGTACATCGTGAATGGCTTGACCGCCCAGTTGACAAACAGCGTCAGGCCGATGGGTTTTGCGTTTTTCCCCGCCCGGACGACCTCGGCGAAATCGATTTTTACCATTATCGGGTACATCATCAGGAACAGGCATATCGCAATGGGGATGGACACCACCGGCGCGCCGTTGACGCGAATAGCCAGGCCATCGAGACTCCCCGCCAGATGCGGCGCGAACTTGCCCAGCAATATCCCGCCAGCGATGCAGGCGACTACCCACAGCGTCAGATACTTTTCGAAAATGCTCAAACCCTTAGCCATCCGTCTTGCTCCTTGTCTTGCTTACTCAGCCAGGCTCTCTGGCAGAGTTTCCACAAACTTGCGAATCTCGTCCCGCACTCGGCGGTAACACGCCAGAACTTCTTCCTCGCTTTTAGCCTCCCTGGCCAGGCTTGGCGGGTCGTCAAAGCCCACATGCACCACCTTGGCTTGGCCTGGGAAAACGGGACAGGTCTCGCGGGCGTTGCTGCAAACCGTTACCACGAAGTCAAACTCTGCGCCCCGCAGCTCAGCGACATTTTTGGACTTTTGGCCAGATATATCCACGCCAGCCTCAGCCATCACTTGCACCGCCCGGCGGTTCAGGCCATGCGTCTCGATACCCGCCGAACAAGGCTCAACGCACTCGCCCCGCAAATGTCTCGCCCAACCCTCCGCCATCTGAGAACGACAGGAATTGCCAGTGCAAAGAAACAAAATTTTGAGTTTTTTATGTTTTTTGTCCATCGCGTATTTCGTAGTTTTAAATATCTGTGTATATCCGTGGTTATCCGTGGTTCTTTTTTTGTGAACGGGTTGCTTCTAGTTTCTGTAATGTGCGCATAGCTCGTTGCGATCCGTTTTGCGAATTTTTTTCAACGCCTTGGCGTCCAGCCGAATTTGCGGTTCCTTCGCCAAACACTCGCCAAGCCAATCCAACCCAGCTGCTACACAAGCCAGCCCATCTTCCTTAGCCAGGCGATAGTAAATCCATCTGCCGTCCTTGCGGGTTTCGACCAGCCTGGCCCGGTGAAGAATAGCCATGTGCTTGGACACCGTCGAAGGAGCCAAGCCCAGCAACTCTATCAGCTGGCAGAGACACAACTCCCCGCCAGCCAGAGCCATGGTCGCCCGAACGCGACTTTCGTCAGCTAATGCTTTTGTAATCGCCAAAAAATCTCTCATGGTAATATCCTTACTTTATCACTTCGCCACTTGCCGAAGTATAGGCCTGGCGAATCGGCATGTCAACCCCGTGCGAAAAAAATATCCAATATTCACTATGCTTGACGCGGGGAGCTGTTAGTCGATAGTATAAAACCATGACCGGGAAGCAATTCTACGATTGGCAGACATAGGGCGGGACGAACGATGTCATGAAGCTTGTCGATATTCTCGAACGGGCTGATTGCCTGGTGCGTAATCGGCGGCATTGCGGTGAATCATTGGGCGAGGCAGCCTATGGTAACCCAGGATATTGACATGGTTGTCGAGACCGAAGCCATTGAGCGTACGGTGTCTCTGCTGGGCCAGGCTGGGTTCGGCAGCGAGCGATTTGCATGGTCGGTCAACTTCAAGGGGCACTCCGCTGTTAGCATTCAGCTCAGCGCGGAGGATTTCTACCGGGACTATCCCTCCCGTGCCGTCCCTGCCGATGCACACGGAATCTTGATGCGCGTAGCATCGCTTGGGGACACGCTCAGAGGGAAGATCAAAGCCTGGTCGGAGCCTAATCGCCGGCAGAGCAGGCGGCTCAAAGACCTTGCCGACATCGCCTGTCTTGTGGAGAGCCCTCCAGAACTTTGGCAGAACCTGCCGGGGGAGTTAAAAACCCAAGTCCAAAAACCCGACTAACCTTCCGCACCATCGCCCTATTCCCTATAAAAATCCACGGATTTCACTGATTCAAAAGGGATTGCACGGATTTTCTTTTGATTACAAACAAAAAAAATCCGTGTAATCTTCTGTTGAAAAACCCTGTAATCCGTGGACTCCTATTGCCTGTTGCCTACTTGCCTATTCCCTACTTTGTCCATCATTTTGCGGGAGATGACGATTTTGCGGATGTAGACTTGCTTGGCTAGGCTTTGGCCTGTCTTTCCTTTGGCGCGTTCGTGGAGGATAAACGGGCCTGAGGTTTCATGTGGCGTCTCAATCCAGATGGGTTGGCCCTTGATAATGCCCTGGATATACGAGCCGTCCGCCAGGTGCAACAGCCATTCGAATCGGCGGAAGGGATAGCTCTTGCCGGTGTAGACTCGCTCTGGTTGGCCCATGGCTTTCCATCGCCAGCGGAGTTTCATTTCCTGCTGCACGACCACCGCCGAGATGCTCAGCACCGCTGCGATGGGCACCCGCAGCCAGCGTTTTTGCTGTGGAATCCACAGGGCCAGAGGCTTGTTTCGCGTCGTGAAAATTCCCCCCGCCAGCTGTAGGCCATCGGAAAACTCGACCACGCCGGGCAAGGCATCGTCGCGACGAAACCCCACGCGGGCGAGGCGTTCATTTTTGGCAGGGGGGGCTTGGGACTTGACATGTTTTTCAGCAGGCTTGGTTTTGGCAGAGTCGACAGGCCTGGCCTGGCCTAGCCAATAGCCCAGATTCGTTGGCTTGCTTGCAGGGTTAGTCTCACCCGCGATAGCCTGGAGCGATACCCACAACAACATGACTGTGAAAGTTGCCACCAAAATTCGGACTGGCGTGTTTGTCATATTCCACATTTTACAGCAAGTGGGCAAATAGGCAAATAGGCAAATAGGGAAATAGGGAATAGGCAGATAGGCAAGTAGGAGTCCACTGATTACGCGGATTTTTAAGTACAGGGTTTTTAGTGGACTCGGATTTGGCAAGTAAGGAACAGGCAAGTCCCTGGATTTCCGCCCCATTGACAAACCACTGAATAAAACCTGAAAAACAATAAATATCATAAATTTAAGAAAATCATTAAATTATATACAACCCGAATCCGATAAGAACTATGGCGGAATGTATTTTTAATCTGCTAAGGGGGCGTAAAATGTGTAACAATTCTTGCCCTCGAAATGTAAAAGTCGCGTCCAAATGGGGTTGCAGCTATTGGCTTCAAAACCTCATTGCTCCACAAAGCAGGGACAAGCCACCCCGTAGCGGCAATGCGGCCCGGGTCAAGCATAGCCCGCCTCAGTTTCTAATCGCAGACGACGACGGGGAATCGCTCGCCCAACTTGGCCAGGGACTGCTGGAGTGGGGCTATTGCGTGGCGACAGCTTGCGATGGGATGGAGGCAGTACACGCGATTCGCACCAACCCGGAAATCGAGATCGCGATTCTCAACTGGATGATGCCAGGCCTGGGGGGCATGCAGGCCGGTCAGACGATAAAGCAAATTTCGCCCAACACTCGCGTATTCGTAACTGTCGGCGAGGCCTTTCGCGACGAATTAACCAAGCGGTTTCCATCGTGGGCAGAGGGGTACATCGCCAAGCCCGTCAACTGGGAGGCTCTGAAAAATCTCTTGCCGACATTGGCGATGAGCGCATAGCGGGCTGATCGGGGGACGCGCAGCGGATGACTGCGGCGAGGACAAACGAGCTTGGCCTCGGTATCGCGGGAGATGCCGAGGCCAGGCCGTCGGGGCTGAAAAATTGGAAACAAGCATCAACCATCAGGAGTAATAACGATGCGTAATAAAAAGATACCTATCCGATTCAAATTGCGAGTCATGAATATTCGGCGGTATGTTCTGATACCTCTTGTCGTGTTGATAATTGCCCTGGTTGGTACATGCGGGCTGGTTTTGGCCCTGGATGCCCGCGCAAAAACAGAGAGGCAATCGGCACGGACATTTCGCCGAGTTCACAAAGATTTTCACGCAGCGTTGGCAGATCGTGCCGCAGCCATGGATATGGCTATGGACGCGATATCGAACGATGAAATTTTAACGAAAGCCTTCGCAAAGAAAAACACCTCTGCGGTGCTGGCCCAGGCCAGGCCAATCTTCGCAAAACTTCTTACTGATCATAACATAACGCATTTTTATTTTATCGGTACGGACAGGGTGTGTTTTCTTCGGATTCATCAGCCCGGGCGTTATGGCGACAAGATAGACCGCTTTACCGCCAAGGAGGCCGAGCAAACCGGCAAGACCGCCTGGGGCATAGAACTTGGGCCACTGGGTACCTTTACTCTGCGGGTGGTACAGCCCTGGTACAACAAGGGCAAATTGATAGGTTATCTCGAACTTGGCGAGGAGATAGAGCATATCATCACGCAAATTCAACATTCGTTGGGCGTTGATTTTGTCATTGGGATAGACAAGCAGTTCCTGAATCGTGAGGCGTGGGAGCAAGGCCAAAAAATGATGCACAGGCGATCGGACTGGAACCGGTTTCCTTCGTTCGTCATCACAAATAATACGATGGACAAAATCTCCCCAGCCCTGATGGCTCAAATAGGTCAAGGCGAGCACGAGCATATCACCAGCGGGCAGGAAATCTCAATAGCGGGCCACGACTACCGCATGGTATTCCACGAGCTTATGGACGCGGGCCACCGAAGGGTCGGAGAGATGGCCGTATTGCAGGATTTCAGCGCAAGCCACGCCAGCCTGATAATGACGATAGTGCAGATATCCGTCATATGCGTAGCCATCGGCACGATAATCGTGGTGTTTCTCTACTTTTTCCTAGGTTGGATACAGCGAAAATACGCCCGCCAGTCGGATACCATCCGCGAGAACCAGGAGACCATGCGTACTCTGCTGGACGCCCTGGACGATGTAGCCCTGCTGCTGCACACCGACGGCACCATCATCGCCGCCAATCAGACAGCCGAGCGGGAAATGGGGCTTGACTCCGGTGAAATATCAGGCCGGTTCATCCACGATCTGCTCCCGGATGAAGCTGCCTCGGAGATTACATCGCATATCGAGCTGACAATCAGCACGGGCAAACCTGTTGAGTATGAGCAACAGATAGGGGGCAGATGGTTCGTCAACAATATTTTCCCCATCAACAACATCGCGGGCAAAGTTGCGAGGGTTGCGGTCTATTCTCGCGACATTACCGATGCGAAACTGGCGGAGGAAAAGTTGCAGCAAGCCACCGCCCGGGCAGAGACGCTCGCTGCCGAGGCCAAGCGGGCAGATCAGATCAAGAGCGAGTTTCTGGCCAATATGTCCCACGAAATCCGCACGCCCATGACAGCCATTCTCGGGTTCACCGAGCAACTCAAAAGTCCGCAACTGACCAGGGAGGAGCGGGACGAATATCTGGATATAATCGCCCGCAATGGCAGACACTTACTTGGACTGATAAATGACATCCTCGACCTGTCCAAAATCGAGGCTGACAAGATCAGCATCGAGCGGATACCGTGCAACCCCGCCTCGGTGATAGCTGATGTCGTCAGCCTGATGCGAGGCAAAACAGCCCAGAGACGCGTAGGGCTTTATGTCCGATATGACGGAAAAATACCACAAACCATCCAGACCGACCCGACCAGGCTGCGGCAAATTCTGTTGAATCTGGTGGGCAATGCCGTGAAGTTCACCGACAAGGGTGATATCCAAATAATTGTCAACTTCCTGCCAAGCTGGCGCAACGGCAAGCCAGCCATACGCATCGGGGTTATTGATGATGGCATTGGCATGTCAGAGAAGGTTCTCGCGAAGATATTCACCCCCTTCAAACAAGGCGATTCGTCCACATCCAGACGATATGGCGGGACTGGGCTGGGACTGGCTATCTCGCACAAGTTCGCCGAGTTACTCGGTGGCGAACTGACCGCCAGCAGCATATCAGGCCAGGGCAGCGAGTTTACCCTCACGATACCCACCGGCGATATCCGCGGGGTACCGATGTTGTCCGACCAGGCCGAAGCCCTTAACGGCAAAGAGCATGATGTCCAGCAGGACCCGTCCGACACCGCACCGCTTGATGGACTGCGGATTCTCCTGGCTGAGGACGGCAGGGACAACCAGCTGCTGATAGGAACGATACTCCGCCAGGCCGGGGCTGAGGTGGAAGTCGTAATCAATGGACTCCAGGCCGTCCAGCGGGCAGGTGAAACCGAAGCGGAGAAATTTGATCTTATCCTGATGGATATGCAGATGCCGGAAATGGATGGCTACGAGGCTACGCAAAAACTTCGCACCGAGGGCCTGGACACTCCAATCATCGCCCTGACCGCAAACGCCATGCGCGAAGACAGGCAAAAATGTATCAATGCAGGGTGCACAGACTACTGCACCAAGCCAATCGACAGAAGCCATCTCATTCAAACTATCGCCCGATACGTCGATCGCAAACCCGCCTGTCCAGACAACCAAGCCAGCTGCCCAGCCACACAGCCAAAAGATTCTTCGCAGCAGGTCATACGGTCGCAATTCGAATCCGACCCGTGTCTGACGACTATCCTGGCTGGGTTCGTAACCCAACTGCCGCAAACCATCCAGGAGATGCACCAAGCCTCTGCCAACGGACTTTTTGAACAGGTTGGCCGAAGCGCCCACCAACTCAAAGGGGCCGGTGGAGGCTATGGTTATCCTCAACTGTCAGAACTTGGTGCCGCCATGGAGCAAGCAGCAAAGATGCAGGACGCCGAAGCCATAACGCTTCTGCTGGATAAACTCAGGACATTATGTCTCGCCATACAGGCCGGCCTGGCTCCGGTTGGCGAGGGAAAGGACATGTCATCATGAAAGTTCTAATAGTGGATGACAGCCCCCAGGCTCTGGCTCTGGCCAGGGCAAGATTGGCAGAGGAAGATGTGGATATTATCTGCGCCGACGGCGGCGAAGCTGGCCTGCACGCCGCAGAGGAACATAAACCCGACCTGATACTGCTGGATGTAGACATGCCGGAACTGTCAGGGTTCGATGTCTGCAGGGCATTGAAAAACGACAACAAGCTGGACCTGATACCAGTGATATTCCTCTCTGGCTCAGACGAAGCCCAGGCTAAAATAACAGGCCTGGAACTCGGCGCGGTGGACTATGTAACCAAACCCTTTGACGCATTCGAGCTGCGCGCCAGAGTGCGGGCTGCCCTGCGAACCAAACGGCTGCAGGACATGCTCATAGAGAAGGCCCACATAGACCCGCTGACCGGGCTGTCCAACCGCCTGGCTATGATGGAAAAACTGGACCAGGAATGGAACAGAACACTGCGACATGGCAGGTCCCTGTCATTCGTCATGATCGATGTGGACTTCTTCAAACAGGTCAACGATACCTATGGGCATGTCGTGGGAGACAGGCTGCTGCAAGGGTTTGGCCGGAGCATCATGGCCTCGTGTCGAAATATTGATTTGCCCGCGCGGTATGGCGGAGAGGAATTCGCCATCATCGTTCCGGACGCCCCGGCCCAGCAGGCAGCCATGTTGGCCCAGCGATGTCGAGCCGCGATATCACAGGTCGCCGTACCCGTCGGTGAAAACACCGTCCAGGCCACCGCCAGCTTCGGTGTAGCTGATACGGAATTGGCCCGCTCACAAGATGAACTGCTCCAGGCCGCCGACGCAGCTTTGTACCAGTGCAAACACTCAGGCCGAAACTCCGTGTGCATAGCAACCGAGAATTGCCTGCAAACCCAGGCAGGGAGGAAGTGAAGGGAGGAAGTGAAATGTCTACCGTAGATGATGACAATCGAGTCGCTAACTGGTGGAATCGCTTTAGAGACCATGGCGATATGGCCGCCCGGGAAAAACTCATCGAGTACCATATTCCGCTGGTTCGGCATATCGCCGAGACATTGCGGAGCAGACTTTACTCCTCCCCGACGGTGAATATCGACGACCTGGTCTCCGCGGGGCACCTCGGGCTGGTAAACGCGGTGGACAATTTCAACCCTGCTCGAGGCGTTGTCTTCTCGACCTATGGATGGATACGAATTCGCGGAGCCATGCTCGACGAACTGCGACAGGGCAACTGGGTGCCGCGGTCGATTGGCCGACGCGCCAGGCTGTTTGACCAGGCCAGTTGGGCAGTGCGAAGCAGGTTGGGCCGAGCACCGACGGAAACCGAGCTGAAACAGGAGCTGAACGTCTCGCCGAGAGAATACGCCCGCTGCTGCCGCTACGCCAACCCAGCCAAGATAATTTCCATACACAACATATCAGGCTGTGGCGGCGTCGAGCAGCAAGACAATGACGAATGGGCCCTGCCGCCAAGCCAAAAAGAACCGCCCCCCGACCGCTCTGCGATTCAACACGACCTGTGGAACGTCATGCTGCGGGAAATGAACCGCGGCGAGCGGAGCATCATCGTGCGATACTACTACCAAGGGGCACTGATGAAGGACATCGCCCAGACCCTGGCCATTTCCGAAGGGCGGGTAAGCCAAAAACACGCGGAGATAATCTCCCGCCTGAAAAAACGATTTGCCGAAGAACCTGCCAAGTTGGCTGCCTGATTGCCAGGTGCCGTCGTTGCGGTGTTTGCAACCACGTTTCCGCATGGGCGAGACGCCCACGCCACGAAGAACACAGCCGGGGGCGGCTGTGCTACATTCCCGCTTGGTGCCACATTTAGCCAAACCCGCCAGCGGTGGCTAGGAGGTCTTCCTCGTAGCCGCTGTCTTGGCGTCTTTGCGTGATAGGCCCGTCGGGGTCGCCGCGGAGGAACTGGCGGATCAGGTCGATTTTCTCGTCGCCGGTCGGGTCGCCGTCGCGGATTTTCTCGAACTCCGCTCGCGGAGCGTTCATCAGCACTCGGCCCTTGTCGAGCATAATCATCCTATCGGCGATAGCGAAGGCGGAGTCCATTTCGTGCGTTACGACCACGCCGGAGACGCCCAGCTTGCGGGTGAGGTCTATCATCAGTTGATCGATTTCCGCGCTGGTTACCGGGTCAAGCCCAGCTGAGGGTTCGTCGTAAAACAGTATTTCGGGGTCCATCGCGATAGCCCGGGCCAGGCCCGCTCGTTTTTTCATACCGCCGGATATCTCAGCGGGCATAAGGTCTTCCGCAGCCAGGAGGTCGACCTGTTCGAGCTTGATCTTAACCATGATATCGATCGTGTCGGCGTCCAGGTCGGTATGCTCCTGCAATGGCAGAGCGACATTCTCGCCCACGGTCATCGAGTTGAACAGCGCCCCGGACTGAAACAATATGCCGAACCGTTTGCGCAGCTCGTCAAGCTGCGGCTCGTCGATTTTGGCCAGGTCTTCGCCAAGCAATTCCACTCGTCCGCTAGTGGGCAAAATCGAGCCTATGATGTGTCGCAACAGCGTGCTCTTACCACAGCCACTGCCGCCCATGATAACGACCATCTCGCCAGGAAAAACGTCAAAGGTTACGCCGTTCAGCACGGTGTGATCACCAAACCGCTTAACCAAATCCACCACCCGAATCACAGGTTCCAAGTTGTTCTGTTGGTCTGTCATAGTTTCAAAAGAGTCCACGGATTACACGGATTTTTTGTCATTCCCGCCCGCGAGGGAATCCATTCTGAATCCTGACTTCTGTCTCCTGACTTCTGATTTTTTACAGTTTGAAAAGATAGAATACTATCGTGCATACGCACGCAGCGAGGACTATTGCGACGATTGAGTTTACTACGGTCATAGTTGTCGCCTTGCCGACGCCCTGGGCACCGCCTTTGACTTTCAGTCCTTCAAAGCAGGCGATGAGTCCCAGCAGCACGCCGAAGACGCCGCCCTGGACCAGGCCTGTAACGTAGTCCGATCCTTCCAGCGTGTCGCGCATGTTCTGCCAGTATTCCAGATAAACCGCCGGGCCAAGCGCAAGGCGAGAAACCAGATAGCCCCCCAACGCTATCATCAAATCGGCGAAGGTCGTCAGCAGCAGCATTACGATAAATGTCGCCAACACTCGCGGCACGACGAGGAACCGCACGGGCGGCAGGGACATTGCTTCGAGAGCTTCGATTTCCTCAGCTACGACCATCGTGCCAAGCTCCGCAGCGATAGACGCACCTGCAAAGCCGCTGAGCACCACCGCGGTGAAAATAGGCCCAAGCATCCTGAACCCGCCGATACCGATTATCGCCGCCACCTGCGACTCCTGGCCATACTGCTCCAACGTCGGCACGAGCTGCAACGCCAATATCGCCCCGATAAACCCCTGCACGAGGGCTACGATACCAACGCTGCGAATGCCCACTCGGACGACCTGCTCGCTCAGGCTGTGGATGTCTCGCCATCTGGGCCTTGCCAGGCTTCGGACAGTCCACACCGCCGTGGCACCGAGCAGCAACGTCAGCCCGCCGAGGTACTCGCACAGGCCCATTGCCCGCAGGCCCAGCGACTCGATAATGTTGTTTTGTCTCTCCGCCATCGTCATGCCATCGCTTGGGTTTCGCTTTCGCAGATGCTAAATACGCTGTCGAGTCTGGTGATTTCCAAAATGCTGCGAACTTTATTGCTAGGGCTTAGCAGCACGAGTGTGACGCCGAGTTTTTTGGTTCTGCTGAGGAGCTTCACCAGCGACGCCACGCCGGAGGAGTCCATGTACCCCACGCCGGCGAGGTTCACGAGTATCCGCTCGGGCTTCTTGTTTAGAACGTCCAACAGCCCGCGTTGCAATTGCGGGCTGCGGTGCAGGTCGATATCCCCCGCTACATCTACCACCACCGCATTGTCCGTCCAGCGAACATCACTAATTGGCGAATTTTCCATTATCTCTTTCCCGAACCAAGCCGACCAAATTTTCTGTAACCCGTCATAGCTATATGAAAAAACGAAACTCACCATGAAGGACATGAAGAACATGAAGTTTTTTTATTTAAAAAAAATTCGTGTTTATTCGTGTTCACCCGTGGTTCTGCTGTTTTTGTTTTCTTTTTCAAAAAATCTGTTTTCGCGTCTTTCGTAGTTTGTTTTTTTTTCTTTTTCTTTTCAAAAAAATTCGTGTTTATTCGTGTCCATTCGTGGTTCGCTTTAGGAACGGTCATATTTTTTTCGACATCGCCAGCACCGTCCCGCCGCCTTGGCCTGCTGGCGCGTAGGTTACTTTGTCCATGCATTCGTGCATAATATGTACACCCAAGCCGCCTGGTCGGACGTCGTCGAGGTCGCGCGAGCGGATCGCAGCTGGGTGTACCACCTGGCCATAATCGCGAATAACTATCGACAACTCCAAGCCCGAAGCCCGCATCGAAATCTCGATAGGCCCGTCAGCCCGGCCTGCGTAAGCGTGCCGGATGATGTTGGTCAATGCCTCGTCCACCGCCAACACTACCCGCCCGGCGCATTTTTCATCAAGCCCAGCCTTTATAGCGAAGGCTTCTGCCTCTTGCCGAACTCGCGTAAGCTCAGCTGGGTCGGAGAGAATCTCAATCTCCAAATTCATCACGTTCACTTGTCCGCCTTTGCAGGCTCGCTCGCCGGAGCCGATATAGACGCCTGCTTGGCATGTTGCTTGCTTACCCATTTTCGCCACCTCCCTATGGCTTGGTCGCGTAGACCTGGCGGGTCGTACTGCCGCCAGCCGAAATCCTTTCCGGTGATTTTTCTCAACGAGATAGACGCGAACAGCCTGACGTCTGGCAGCACGTCGTCAAGGCGGTCGACCAGCAGAGCTATAGCTTTGGTGTCCTTGCGATTTCCCGCCTGGATAATCGCGTCGATTCGCACAGCCGGGTCTTCGCTTTGCAACCTTTGATACACCGTGCCGCCCTGGGGAGTCGAAGCTACACAGCCCGCCATGCCCGCTGCCAAGGCCAGCCCCGCCAAGAAGATAAACCATCTGCCGTTTCGCACAAGCACTCCCGTCGATTCGTCAAAGCAATACAAGAGATTATTCTATTAGGTAACCAGGGAATAGGCAATAGAGAATTAGGCAATAGGGATTAGACAAGTAGGCAATAGGAAAACAGCGAATGACGAAATCCGAATGATGAATGACGAATCAATGACGAAAGCCGAATAACGAAAAACAAAAATTCGTGTCATTCGTTTTTCATTCGTGTCATTCGTGTTCTGCTGTTTCTGACTCCTGAATCCCGACTTCTGACTCCTGTTTCACAGTCCCAGCACGTCAGCCATGTCGTATTGGTTTGGGCGTTTGCCGACTAGCCATGCCGCTGCTCGCAGTGCGCCCCGGGCGAAGGTGTCGCGCGTGTGTGCAGCGTGGCTGAGCGTTATCGTCTCGCCCAAAGAGCCGAAGCTGACGGAGTGCTCGCCGACCGTATCGCCAAGACGAATTGCGTGCATACCGATTTCGCCCGGCTTACGAGGCTGCCTGCCGCCCCGGCCATGCGTTACGGACTGGCCGTAGTCTCTGCCCGTGGCTTCGCAGACAGACTTGGCTAACATTATCGCGGTGCCGCTGGGGGCGTCCTGCTTGAAACGATGGTGCGTTTCGGAAATTTCGACGTCGTAGTCTTCGCCCAGCGTCGCCGCGGCCCGGGCGACGAGCTTGCACAACAAATTGATGCCCAGCGAGTAGTTGCCCGCGAAAACTATCGGCAGGCTCGCAGCAGTGTCAGCTAGTTCAGCCTGCTGACTTTCGGTCAGGCCCGTCGTGCCGATAACCACGGGGATGCCCTTTTGCTTGAGAATCGGTAGCCAACGCATCGTGCCTTCCGGCATGGAAAAATCGATAGCAACGTCAGGCCAATCGTCCGCGTCCAGGGCGTCAAGATTGTCCGCCACAGCCAAGCCAAACTTGCCAAGCCCCGCCAACTCGCCGACATCCTTGCCGACATCCTCACTGCCTGCGTACTCCGTCGCAGCCACGACGTCGAACTTCTCGGACTCTATCGCCAAGGCTGCTATCCGCCGACCCATTCGGCCTGCTGCGCCGATAATCGCAATTTTAATCATCTTCTCGCTCCAAAACCCGCTAGGATAATCTCAGGTCAAAATCTCAAAATAAGGTTCAATACCATAAGACTACAAATCCAGTCAATCCGCAAGAGCGGTCGCTCGCAGAAAATCGGACACGCCCCGAAAACCCTTCTGCCTCGCCCTGGATTCCAGCAAAATTTTTTCCTCCGAGGATATCCGAACATTCACCTGCTCGGTCCTGGCTCCGCAGCTGGCGGGCCTGGGTGGAGTTTGCCCCGCCTCGATCATCGTGGCGACCGCGGCGACCAGAGCTTCTCGCATGTCCTTCACGCAAGCCTCGACCGTATCGCCGTCGGCAAAAACATGGGGCATCTCCAAGCCATGTCCATACCACAGGCCATCTTCAAGATTGACGATAATCTGGTAGCACTCAGCTATCTGCCGGGCCCGGGCCAGGTCAGCCTTCTTAAAAGGCCTAACTGTCAATTTGGATTTTTTCGATTTGACGGACATAATAGGATTTCACCTTCCCTTTATGAACCGGGATGCTCAGCGGCAATTCGCCCGGCTTGGTAAAAACATGATGCGAACCCCGGACACGACCCAGCATATAGCCCCTGGCCTTGAGCATCTTCAGGACTATAGCGTATCGAGTTTCGCTCGCCACATGTTAAGTATAGCCTAGGCTATACAAAAAGAGAAGGGGTCAAGAGTTTTTTTTGCTGTGTATTAGCCGCTGTCGTTTTTTCGACGCCAAGCTGCTGCCCAGCAACCCCCTGAACTACACCGTGAAGGACTCGAACCTTCGACCCGCTGATTAAGAGTCAGCTGCTCTACCAACTGAGCTAACGGTGCATACGCCGTCTGGCGGGGCATTGTTTTAATCGAAAGAGCCAAAATCGTCAAGCCGAAAAAACAAAGACTCAGGCAGCCGAGCAACCGACCATCAAGAGTCCAGAGATTTCACGGATTTCTAAAAAGATTACACAGATTTTTTTTGAAAAAACAATCCGTGTAATCTGTGGACTCCTATTGCCTATTCCCTACTTGCCCATTGCCTAATTTCAAGCTTTTTGCCGGTCTTGCGGGATTTTGGTTTCTATGAATTTCAGCAGTTCCCGGAAGTTTGTCAGCTTCCAGCTGTCGAGCGTCAGGCTCTTGTCCTGACCAAGCCTGAGATAGACGATGCCCTTGGATTTGAGTTCTTTCGCGTCAAGCTCAGCCACGGCGTCCCAGGCGGTTTTGTCCTTGCCCGCGTAACCTATGCCAGCTCCGTCGGCGACAAGTTTGCGACGGAGGAATCGCACCCCGCCGATGGCCAAGACCAGGCCGACTGGCACCAGCACGAACCCGCCGTAGTGGTTCATGGCGTACTTGGCAGCATCGTTGATGTGCTGCATGTTCCAAGCCTCGGGCGGATCGTACTTGTTCATGTCCACGAAGCACCAGATGCCAAAGCCCAGAAACATCGCAGCTGCGATGAAGACTCGAATGGCGGGGTCTTTGGTGGAGTGACATTCTACCTGCTGGGGTAGCCGCTGTTCGGTATTTTCGGTCGTGTCATTCATGATGTAACTTTAATGGATTGCCCGCCCCGCTGACAAGTGTTTTTTTCGATGTTTGTCGTAACAAAGTTGTAATGTCCGGTTTTAACTTTGCAGAAACACTGGACATTACAACTTTGTTACGACAAGTTTTTTGGTGATAGTTGACTTACCCGGGTCGATAGTCTTACAATCTGGACTTGGTTGTGACGGCGTCTGACTTTGGCGCGCGTCCGCGGGCTGGAATAGAATGACGCGTTGCGTCGGAGACTGGAAATTATGAGTGAAATCAGGGTTGCAATTGTTGGCGTTGGAAACTGCACATCTTCGTTGGTGCAGGGGATAGGCTATTACCGCGAGGTGTTCGAGACCGGCCAGGAAGTCGTAGGCCTGGCCCATCCGACGCTGGGCGAATACACCCCCGGCGATATCGAAATCGTCGCCGCTATCGACGTCGATGTCCGAAAGGTTGGCAAGCCTCTGCACGAAGCTATCTTCGCCAAGCCAAACAACACCAAGGTTTTCTACGACAATATCAACTACGACGACGTGGTCGTGGCTATGGGCAACCCCCTGGACGGCGCAGCTCCTCACATGGCGGAGTTTCCGGAAGACCAGGCCTTTCGCCTGGCCACGGCGACCCCAGCTACGAAGGAAGATATATGCAATCTCCTGCGCGACAGCCAGGCTGAGATTCTCATGAATTATCTGCCCGTTGGCAGCCAGGGGGCGACGGAATTCTACGCTGAGTGCTGCCTGGAAACCGGCGTGAGCCTGATAAACTGCATCCCGGTTTTTATAGTTTCCAACCCCGCATGGGCCCAGCGGTTCACCCAGGCTGGCATCCCGTGCATCGGCGACGATATCAAAGCCCAGGTCGGCGCGACGATAACCCACCGCGTATTAGCCCGTATGATGCACGACCGCGGCGCGAAGATAGACCACACATATCAGCTAAACTGGGCGGGCAATACCGACTTCCTGAACATGCTCGAACGCAGCAGACTAAAGTGCAAAAAGATATCCAAGACCGACGCCGTGCAAAGTCAGCTCGACATGCCGCTGCCCGCTGATGATGTTCATATAGGCCCAGCCGAGTTTGTGCCCTGGCAGAAGGACAACAAGGTCTGCGCTCTTCGTATCGAGGCTCGGGGTTTTGGCGGCGTGCCGCTGCACATCGAAGCCAGGCTGAGTGTGGAAGATTCGCCCAACTCCGCGGGGGAAACCATCGACGCAGTCCGTGTGTGCAAACTCGCCCGCGACCGCAAGTTGGCTGGGCCTTTGGAAGCTATCAGTGCCTATGCCATGAAGCACCCGCCGAAGCAATTCACCGACGACCAGGCCCGGACAATGCTGGAAGATTTCATCGCCGACCAGACAGGCCAATATGAATCAGCCGAGCTGACAGTGGACGCAACGGTGAAATAACAGGCTGTAACCGGAGCAAGCGAATATGATCGGCAGAGCTATAGGTTGGTTTGTTTCTTCCATGCGGGACGCGGTGGCCCGGGCTTTGGTTCGGGCGGGCGTTACGCCGAACATGCTGACCGTTTTTGGTGCAGCTGCGACGGTCGGGGCGGGTGTGTGTTTCGCACTGGCTCTCAAGACGAACAACATGGACTGGTGTATTCTGGCTGCGGTGCTGTTGTATATCAGTTTCTGCAGCGATATGCTCGACGGCGCGGTGGCCCGGTTTTCAGGCCAGGCGACGAAGTTCGGGGCGTTTCTCGATAGCTGTATGGACAGGGCGGGCGACTTTGCGATATGGGCAGGCTTGGCGATGGGCTTTGCTTGGCAGTCCCCAGCCAATCTTACGTTCGTGGCTTTGTCCATGCTGGGGTTCTTTGAAGCGGTGATGATATCCTACATCAAAGCCCGGTCGGAAGATTTTATTTTCAGCTGCCAGGTGGGCTACTGGCAGAGGCCCGAGCGATGCTCCGCCGTCATCATCGCAGCCTTCGCATGCAACCCAGCTGCGCTGGTGGTCGAGCAGAGTATTTTGCCGATCTTCACGATGTTCCGCCGAGCTGGGCACACATGGGCGATTTTAGCTGGTCGGCGACCCGTAACAAACGCGCGACTCGATGGCAAGTGGTATCACAAAATTCAGCCTTGGTTGTACCCGCGGGCAAGCTGGCCTTACGACATTATGACCGCGGCTTACATAGCCTTCCTTATCTTCGCTCGTTTCGACCCCGCCGAGTGGGACATCCTGCGAGACTGGCTAGGCTAGCGTCCCGATGAATTTCGAATGACGAAACCAGAATTAGGAATCAATGACGAATAACGAATGACGGGAAAATGCCCAATGTCCAAATACCCAATGCCCATTGAAGAACCAATGCCCAATAACCAATGAATGCCCAACCCGATGAATAGACAATAACCAATGCCCCCCCCGTGTCATTCCCGCGAAGGCGGGAATCCATGTTTTTTCTTTTTTGCTGTTTTTGCTGTTACTGATAACTGAAAACTGAAAACTTTTTCAGGAGACAAGATATGGGTGTTTTACTGGATAAATTGGCGGAGAAAAAGATTTTGGTTTCCGACGGTGCCTGGGGCACGGAGCTCCAGGCCCGTGGCCTAACTCCGGACGACTGCCCCGAAGAATGGAACATCTCGCACGCGCAGCAGGTGGCGAGTATCGCCGAGGCTTATATCTCCGCCGGCAGCGATATGGTGCTGACCAACACGTTTGGCGGATCGAGAATAAAGCTGGAAAAGAAGCACCAGGCCGATCGCGCAGAGGAGTTCAACGCAGCTGGCGGGCGCAATTCGCTCCATGCTGCAGCCGGAACGGACGCGATCGTAGCGGGTTCCGTCGGGCCTACCGGCGAGTTCATTCAGCCACTGGGCCTGATGAGTGAAGACGAAATGCAGGCGGTATTCGCCGAGCAGATAAAGGCGCTGCTGGACGTGGGCCTGCGGGTAATCTGCGTCGAGACGATGATGGCGGTGGAAGAAGCCGCCTGCGCCATACGGGCTGCCAAGTCGCTCGACCCGGCGGTGGACGTCATCGCTACGATGACCTTCGACGACACGCCCAACGGCTTTCGCACGATGATGGGCATAGACCCATCTGGGGCTGTCGAAGCCCTGACCGCAGCTGGGGCGGATGTGCTGGGCTCGAACTGCGGCAACGGCATCGAGGCGATGGTGAAAATCGCAGCGGAGTTTCGCAGGCACACCGACAAGCCTGTTCTCATTCACGCCAACGCGGGCCTGCCGGAGCTTATCGACGGCAAGACCGTTTTCCGCCAAAGTCCCCAGGACCTGGCTGCGTACATTGAGTCGGTCATCTCCGCTGGGGCCAATATTGTCGGAGGCTGCTGTGGCACGGGCCCGGAACACATCCGAGCCATCCGCGCCGTCGTGGACGGGCTATTGACTTGAGCGACAATTGTCGATAGCCTGCACGTATGGCGTGGCTTGGGCGTCTTGCCCATGCATGGCCTTGAGCGACATGCACGTATACAAAATCGGAGCTTCTACATGAACATTATGACAATATCGAAAAGTCGAAAATCCCTGGCTGTTGTGGCCATCGTCGCGGCGATTGCCATGCTGGCTTCGCCGAGCGTAGCTGCTCCGCGGGCGGACGCCGGGGCGGACTCGTGGACGCTGGAGATTAACTACTCAGCCCCGCTGCCTATCGTGGTGAAACTGCCGGGCCAACAGACGCCACAGCTGTTCTGGTATTTCACGTACACCGTTGCGAACCACACGGGGCAAGACCAGATGTTCACGCCGGAGATCATCCTCTACACAGCTACGGGGCAGATTATCCAGGCTGGGGCGGGGATAAATCCATACGTCTATCGGGCGATAAAAAAAATCCACAACGAACCGCTGCTGCTCGATGGCTTGAGCGTTATGGGTAAGCTGCTCCAGGGCGAGGACAACGCCAAGTCAGCCATCGCGGTCTTCCGAAACTTCGACCCCAAAGCGGCGGAGTTCGATATTTTCTTCAGCGGCCTGAGCGGCGATAGTGTCCTGGTCAAACTTCCCACGCCAATAAAAATTACCGCCAGCGACGGCGCGAAAAAAAACAAGAAGGTCAAAAAAAGTTCCGTCATTCTCACTAAGACCCTTTGGCTGAGTTATCGCATCGGCACAGAAGCAGCCGACCGAGCACAGGCCAAGCCCAAACTCATCAGCAAAAGCTGGATAATGCGATAGCTGGTAACCAGGCCCAGCTAATGTTGCCAATAAAAAAATACAGTCTCCGGTGTTGACAAACTCGATTTTAATGGTAGGCTGTCCCGTTCCAATCCGCTTGCGGGCTGGGTTTGGCTGGCGGCAGGTAGATGAAATATAACTTTAACACGATAGCAGGAGTATTTTTCATGGCACATAAAAAGGGACAAGGTTCAACGCGTAACGGTCGCGACAGCAATCCGCAGCACCGCGGTGTGAAGCGGTATGGTGGCCAGGCTGTTACAGCTGGGACGATTATTATTCGCCAGTGCGGCACGCCCTTCAAGCCTGGCAAAAACGTAGGCCGAGGTCGAGATGACACGCTTTTCGCCCTGGCTGACGGCAGCGTCGCGTTTCGCGGGCGATTCGTGGATGTAGTCTGAGCGGAAGTTACGACGAAAATCTGGCCTGGGTATTTGCAGGCCGATCAATAAACCCACCAGGACGGCTCCAAATGTGGAGTCGTTCTTTTTTTTACGTAGCATGGGCGAGACGCCCATGTTATGTGAATGGCTCGGACTGGACTTGAACCAGCGACGCCGGCCTTTTCAGGGCCGCGCTCTACCAACTGAGCTACCAAGCCGTCGCCTCCGAAAGGAGGGTCTCATACTTTATCTAATTTTTTTCGTCTGTCAACTACTTCCGGTATTATTTCGCAAGAAACATTCCCGCGTGTTCTTCCACAAAGCCCGTCCGCTCGACGATTTTCCCCAGCGTGAACCAGTCCCGAAGCGTCATTATATACTGACTTTGCCGCAGCGGGAGGATAAGGGAACTTTTTTCCTGCTCAAATTTCTGCTCCATCGCGGGCAGGAAATCCGTCCGCCGTGCGAGGTAGATTCCCCGCTGACTTTTCAACGGCAGCACCATCGCCTGGGCTGAGTTTTTCTCGTAGGGTTTGTTGGGGTTCTTCGGAGCCAGTGCGTCGAAGGCCTTGCCCAGGAAATACATGTCGACGACGCCGTCGCTGAACTTCAGCATCGGCAGAGAGGTGTTGCGGAACATTCCGCCGCCATAGTTGGAACGCATTCGCCTGGCGACCAGGCCTGTTTCCACGGGCGTGAGCTTGCGTGCCTTTACCAAGGCTTGCATTTGCTCCGCGGTTTTTATCGCCTGGGTCTGCTTGACAGCCTCGTCGAACGCCTGGGCCAGCTGCCAGTCTCGGCTAATTTGTTTGTGTATCTCCGGCGAAATTTCCGCTGGGCTATGAGCGGGCTTGGCGTCGGTTACCATCCACAGCACCTGGCCTGACAGGCCATCCTGCGTCCAGACTGTCGCGACGGGGCCTAGTTGGCGGAGCTTGAGTTTGCTCTTACCCTTGCCCTGGGTCTGGTCGAGATTCATCGCGTCGACCTGCATTGCCATTTGTAACAGCCATGCTCGTTGTTCTCGCGAAGCTGCGCTGGCTAGGAGCTTGTTTTTGCGAAGTTGCTCCAGCGGAAGCAGATCGCTTTGCTGGGCGGTTAGCGGGAACAGACGCACCCCTGCGACGGGGAATACTACGCCGTCCAGGCCCGGGAAGCATGCCCATTGCAGTTTGGGCAGGCCTGGGATTTGCCCTGCCAATTTCGCCAAGGCCTCTGCCACCGTCAGGTTCCTGCCTATCAGCGAGACCTTGATTTTCGGGTCGATGGTCAGGCTGTCGAACTTGCCCCACGGAAAACAGATAGCTGTGAGCCTTGGGCTGACCAGCTCTGCCAGCGTGGCGATGGCTTCCTGCAGGGGCTGTTGCTCGATGGCGACGACGGGGATTTTCCGCAGCAGCAGTTCTGTCGCGGGGATGGTATATTTCGCGACGATCTCGTCGAATATTTTTCCGCCGGTCTTTGTTCCCTCAGCTGTGCGAGCTTGCGAGAGGGCCTGGCGGACTTCTTCGAGAATCTGCTGGAACTTCACAGCCGAGGCCTGGGGGGCGAGCTTCTCGATAATCTCGCTACGGGCGTCGGCGAAGGTTTTGACCTGGCCTGACTCTTCGGTGAACTGGGCTTGATTATTATTGTAAAAATCCTGGATATCTTCCAGCGGCACCTTCGTGGCTCGCTGCACAGCGGTCTGATTTACGAACAGATACGCAATCGCCACGCGTGGCGGCTGGAGATAACCAAAGTCAAACGAGTCAAACCCGCTGAATCGGCCTGGCAGGCGATTTTTGTATTTGTCGAACTGTGCCTGGGCCTGGGCGTCGGTCGGCTTGGCCTGGGCGAACTTATCCAGTAGCGACTCGGCGGGCAGCTTGGCTACGCTGAGGTTCATCTTCTCGTTCAGGTCGCGAAACAGGTTCAGCAGCTCCGCTTGGCTTGGCGGGACTATCACGCTGGACGCTTCGTAATTTTTGAAAACGCCAAGCCAGCGGGCCAGGATGCCGCGGAGAGTTTTTTCGGGCATGCCGCGATTCTGCCGAAGGTTCCCAGCCAGCCCTTCATAGTCGAACCCACGGTTCGTCATCTGAGCAATCGCGTCGTCGACCTCGCCCTCTGTTATCCCTCTGTCAGCCAGGCCTGCCTCAGCCTGGAGAAGCATGTAAGCCAGGGAGACTTGCTCTTGAGATCGGCTGGCCATGTGCATCGCCTGGAAGGCCAGGCCCTGGGCGGAACTCATGCCAAAACCGGGCATGAGTAGCCGCAGAATTTCCAGATCGCCCCGTGCCTGCCGCAGCATATCGAGCGAGAATTTTTCGTCGGGGGTTTGGCCTATGGTTTCCTTGCCGGGCTTCTTGCTGAACAGCATCGAAAACCCTTGAAAGCCGATAAGGAAACTGACCATCAAAACGACCATTATGATGAAAATCAATTTTTGTCTTTTGCGGAAGAAACCCAACATTGACATATTCGTTACTCCTACCAGATATTAAAGTCTGCAAAATTTTCCGTAAGCGTGGGTGCCGTGGTTGCAACCACCGCAACCACGGCACCCATGCACGGCACCTGTGCTGCATTGAACTCGCGATACATCATATACGTTTGTCCGCCATTTGCAAGAGGCAGAAGAATCGCTATCGGTATCGGTATCGATTTCGATACCGATTGCGTCGGGTAGTCATGCCACCTGACAATCCGAAATCCGAAATTGCCCTGCCACGATTCAATATCGGACACCAATCTCTTGCCTTAACAAATAATTCATTTTCTTTCGTCTTCCCTGATGCTATTATAGTCGCGTAGAATAGAGTTTGGGTTTTTGGTTCTTTTATACGTTCGAATTGCCCGGAAGGGGTTGCGTCATGCGAGTGTTTATGTTGGGTTGGGAGTTTCCGCCGTTCATCAGTGGCGGGTTGGGTACAGCTTGCTACGGGCTGACGCGCGGCCTGGACGAGATCGGTGTGGAGGTCTGCTTCGTGCTGCCTACCGCGGTGCCGGTGGGGGAGGAAGTGGCTGCCCCTCGTCATGTGCAGCTGCGAACCCCAGCGAATATCCCCGAGGCGACAATGGCCGGTCAGGCCAGCCAGGCTCGGCAGGGGGGGCAGGGGGAGCAGGGGGACTCCGCCAGTCCCGGCGAGTTTGCGCATCTGGAAGTTCACAAGCTCCCAGCCAGCCTGCAAGCCTATGCTTCGCCCGAACGATACGACCGCCATCTGCGAGATGCACTGGACAAAGCCCGGAGCGAGACCCTGGCCCAGAGGCCTGCCCAGGCCCCCAGCAGCCAAGCTATCACATGCAACCCAGGCCAGGTCAGCTACACTCCCGCCCAGGCCCCAGTTGGCACATCGGCTGAATATGTAGACGCTGGCGAGCCAGCACCCGCAGCTGGCCCTGCTCCTGCTGAGCGTGCGGCTTCGTTTCCGCAGGGTTCGTTTGTCATGGGTGGAGCTGGCGTGCATTATGACGGCGACCTCGTTGGGCAGATACATCGCTATGCGGCCTTGGCTGTGGAGCTGGCCAAGGGCGAGGATTTCGACGTTATACACGCGCACGATTGGATGACTTTCCCCGCGGGCCAGGCTGTGGCCCGGGCTACGGGCAAGCCTCTGGTCGTGCAGGTTCACAGCACAGAGTTCGACCGCAGCGGCCTGGACGTCAACCAGCAGGTCTACGATATCGAGCGGGCGGGCATGCACGCAGCAAGCAGGGTCGTCTGCGTAAGTCATCTCACACGGAACCTCGTGATGCACCGCTACGGCGTGGATGGCGGGAAAATCGACGTGGTCTACAACGCTGTTGACCTGCCAAACGACGTGATGCAAATGAAGCCAATCTCTCAGAACGAGAAAATCGTCCTGTTCCTGGGCCGCGTTACGATGCAGAAAGGCCCTGAGTATTTCCTGCAGGCGGCGAAGAAGGTTCTCGAAAAATTTCAGGCTGTCCGGTTCGTCGTCGCCGGCAGCGGAGACATGATCCGCTCGTGCATTCAGATGGTCGCGGACCTTCGCCTGGGGCGATACGTAACGTTTACGGGCTTTCTCCGAGGCCCGGACGTCCAGCGGGTTTTCGAGATGGCGGACCTCTACGTCATGCCCTCGGTCTCCGAGCCGTTCGGCATCGCGCCGCTGGAAGCACTCAGCCACAACGTGCCCGTCATCATCTCCAAGCAGTCCGGCGTCTCGGAGGTGCTCACGCATGTCTTAAAGGTAGACTTTTGGGACACCCACGAGATGGCGAATAAGATTCTCGCTGTCATCCGCCACGAGCCGCTGCAAAAAACCCTCCGCCAGCAAGGTCAATTCGAACTGCAAAAATTCTCTTGGCAAGACAGCGCCAAGAAAATAAAAAACGTCTACGATGCGGTGATAGGCAAATAGTCAAGTAGGCAATAGGCAATAGGCAATAGGCAATAGGCAATAGGCAATAGGCAAAAGCATTCCACGGATTACACGGATTTATTTGTCCACGATTTCAGATTGCGGATTTCGGATTGTTTCGCGAAACTAGCTCAACTCGAAATCTGAAATCCAAAATCCGAAATTGCCTCGGATAACAATCCAGTTTCATGTCCGCACACGACGCTCAATGGTAAGACCAGGGTTTGGTCTCGCGCACAATCAACAATCAAGCTCTCTTTGTTTTTTTTCTTGCTAATTTTCAGGATTTGTTTTTAATGGTGGCATGGCATCGGTCGTCTTTTATTTTCAGGTACATCAGCCTTACCGATTGCGGAGATACAGCGTCTTCGACAGCGCCCCGTCTTATTTCGACGACCGGAACAACGAGCAGATTCTCCGCAAGGTAGCCAACAAGTGTTACCTGCCGGCGAACAAGCTGATGCTCGACCTTATCAAGATGCACGAGGGGCGATTCCGGATCAGCTATTCCGTTACCGGCACGGTTATCGAGCAGTTCCGCCAGTGGATGCCCGAGGTGCTGGAGAGTTTTGTCGCCCTGGCCAGGACGGGCTGTGTGGAGTTCATCGCTGAGACGTACTATCATAGTCTGTCGTTTTTGTACAGCCGCGAGGAGTTTATCCACCAGACGCAGATGCATTGCGACCTGATGGAAGAGCTGTTTGGCCAGCGGCCCAGGGTGTTCCGCAATACGGAATTGACGTACAACAACGACGTCGCCAAGGCGGTCGAGGGCATGGGTTTCGACGCGATACTCACCGAGGGGGCAGACCATGTGCTGGGGTATCGCAGTCCGACGTTTATCTATCGCCCGCCGAACTGCCACAAGCTGCGGATGTTGCTGAAAAATTATCGCTTGGCTGACGACATCGCGTTTCGTTTCGGGAACCGGGCCTGGGAAGAATGGCCTTTGACAACGGAGAAATTCGCAGGCTGGGTCGATCAGATAAACGGCAATGGCTATGTCTGCAATCTGTTCATGGACTACGAAACCTTCGGCGAGCACCAGTGGGAGGACACGGGTATTTTCGAGTTCATGCGGTCGCTGCCCGGAGCGGTCATGGCTGGGTGCAAAAACGATTTCCTGACGGTCTCGCAAGTCCTCGACTGCTACGAGCCGGTCGGCGAGGTGGACGTGCCGCATATGATATCCTGGGCTGACACCGAGCGAGACCTCTCAGCGTGGCTTGGCAACAGTATGCAGTCCAACGCTCTGCACGACGTCTACGCCCTGAGCCAGGCTGTGATGGACAGCGGCGACACAGACCTCATCCACCAGTGGCGAAAGCTCCAGACGTCTGACCACTTCTATTATATGTGCACCAAATACTTCGCCGACGGCGACGTGCATAAATACTTCAACCCATACGAGTCGCCCTACGACGCGTACATCAACTACATGAACATCCTGGACAATGTCCGAAGCAGAACTGAAAAGTAGGAGTCAGGAGTCAGAATCTCTCGCCCTCCTATTGCCTACGCACCAGTTTGCCTTTATACTGCTCGGGTAGTGGCTTGGAATTATGGAGCTCGTTTTTTGGGAGTATCGTGAAATGACTGAATATCAAGGACAACTCGTAGCGCCAGTTGGTGCCAGGTTTGCCATCGTCGTCGGGCGGTTTAACGAATTCGTAACGGGCAAGTTGCTCGGCGGAGCTATCGACTCGCTCACTCGCCACGGCGCGAGCGAAGCTGATATCGATGTGGTCTGGTCGCCGGGCAGTTTCGAGATACCCGTCATCGCAGCCAGGTTGGCCCAGGGACAGAATTACGCGGCTGTGATTTGCCTCGGCGCGGTTATCCGGGGCGGCACGGATCATTATCAGTATGTAGCTTCGGAAGTTACCAAGGGCGTTGCCCAGGTTGGCTTGCAGACCGGCACACCTTGCATCTTCGGTGTGCTGACGTGCGACACGCTCGAGCAGGCGATAGACCGCTCCGGCGCCAAGGGCGGCAATAAGGGAGCTGAAGCTGCCAACGCCGCGGTGGAAATGGTGAACCTGCTGAGCCAACTGCCAGCTGGGAAATAGCAGGCCTGTTGGCCTGGCGGGAATAGGGTGCAAAGTGAATAGCCGACATCGGGCACGACGACTGGTTTTACAGGCCTTGTGCTGTTTGGATGCGCAGGGGCCTGGGGCGTGGAAACTGATCGAGCGGTTTATCCGCGACAGCGACGAGGCTTCCATTGTTGTCGACGGGGCGATACGGATGTTGGCGGAAGCCTTTGACGACAGGCCCGCTTGCGATACGATGCTCGCCCGTCATGCCCGCCGATGGGAACTGCCCAGGCTGGCTTTGGTGGACAGAAACATTCTCAGGCTCGCTACCCACGAACTGCGCCTGGGCGAAACGCCGTTCAAAGTCGTCATATCTGAATCGCTCCGCCTGGCCCGCGAGTTCTCCTCAGCAGACAGCTCCAGATTTGTCAACGGCGTACTCGACGCGATAGCAAAAGAAATACAAGAAGAGGCAATAGGCAAATAGGGAATAGGCCGGATGACGTGGTTGCAAACACCGCAACTACGGCAACTGCGGCACCCGGGCTCAATGACGAAAAAAAACTGGATTCCCGCTCCCCGATCGGGTTGAGGACAAGCTTCGCGGGAATGACACAGGGGGGGCAGTCAACCAATTCACCAAGCCACCAGTCAGTCCACCGCTCAGCACCGCTGTTTGAGTTCGTCTAGTGTTTGTTGGAAATCGCTGGGCCAGGGTGCCCTCAGGCTCATCATCTCGCCGGTGCGGGGGTGTCGGAACTCGATGGTGTGGGCGTGCAGGGCTTGGCGGGTAATCAGTGGGCCTTCCGCCCGGTCGCCCTGGCCTGCGAGTTGGCTGAGGTACAAAGGCCCGCCGCCGTACATGCGGTCGCCCACGATGGGATGGCCTATGTAACTCATATGAACACGCAGTTGATGCGTTCGGCCTGTCTTGGGATACAGCTCGACAAACGTAAATGCCATCTCGCAACCCTTTGGCTGAAGTCGCTGAATCACCTTCAGTCTGGTGATAGCGGATTTGGTCGTAATCGGGTGCGGCTGGCCCGTGTCGCGATGCACCGCGTACTTCTCGCGATATTTCACGTGCCGCCCAATCGGCGCGTCGATGATGTCCTCGTCCAGGGCGATCAGCCCATGCACGATGGCGGTGTAGGTCTTTTGGATTTTCCGCAGTTCGAACTGTTTTCCCAGCCTCCACAGGGCCAGGTCGCTCTTGGCTACCAGGATAACGCCCGTCGTGTCGCGGTCCAGCCTATGCACAATGCCGGGGCGAAAAATCTCGCCGCTGGTCGGCAGCGTGGAAATGTCCCGCCAGTTTCGCTGAAAATAAAAAGCCAGGCCATTGACCATTGTGCCGCTCCAATTGCCGCGAGCCGGGTGGATAATAAGGTCAGCCTGCTTGTTGATAGCCAGGAGGTCGTCGTCCTCGTAGATAATATCCAGCGGTATCGGCTCGGGCGGAATTTCCCTGGGCTGAGTCCGGGGCAGGAGCATGTCGATAACGTCGCCGGGGCGGATGGTGTAGCTGGGCTTGACGGCCTGGCCATTGACGGTAACGACGCCCTCGCGGATATACCGCTGCAGCGAACTTCGGCTGGTGTCCTTGCCGAACCTGCCGGCGAGATATTTGTCCAGCCTGCGGTTGGTGCGCGTGCGACGAATCTCCACTCGGCGATGCTCCAGGCCATCGTCCTCAGCGGAGATTTGCGTCTCGATGGCTTCCATCTCGCCGTCGTCGAGAGGTACCCCGTCAGCCTGGCCCGGCTTGGCGGGGAGGTCGTCAAATGCGTCGCTGGCTGGCTGGGGATCCTGTGGCTCGTCTTGTGTCATGACGACATGGTAGCAAAACCGCCGACGGAATGACAGACACGACCACAGGCCACCGGTTGCGACCGGCGGGGAGCAGGAACGTATACGCCGGAACATCGACCAAACAAAAAGCCCCGCCACCGGCCGCGACAACAAACTCGAAACAAATCCGAAATCCGAATATCGAAATTCGAAACAAAGATAAAACACAACCGCTCACGGCTGCACAACAATTCACCGTGAGGCACATGAAGTTCTTTTTTTGTTTTTTTTCTTTGTCATTCCCCAGCACTTGTTTGCAAAACTTTAGAATGTCGAAAACTTTTTACGTAGGCTAACAACTCTCTGAAACTTTGCAAACAAGTGCTGGGGAATGACACGGAGGGATCCGTGTTTCTTCCGTTTTTTCAGCTCCCGCGGAGCTAAACATCACGCAATCGCATTACTACAGAAGATATCGCTTCTGCGGAGCCGTTTCTCCATCGTACTATGGGACGACTGTGTCTCGACATACTAAACAAACCCGTGTGCCACGCCAAAAGCGTTCGATATCCTCCACACTTTCCTTGCGTTCTCTGTGTTCTTTCGTGGTAATTTTTTTGTAAGGACAAAACCCGCACCCCTCCCGCAGCTTCGGGCGCATTCGTTCACGCGCTGTTTGTCGTCGTCAGACTCGCAGGGCTTCCTCTTCCAGCCTGGTTTCCGGGACGAAGTTGCCCATCGCGGCGAGGTAGCCTCTTACCGCATCGTCCAGCCGTTCTTTGGCTTGGTGCTTTGAGTCGCCTTTGCTCCTGCAGCCTGGCAAGGTCGGGCAAAAAGCGGTGAACCCCCCTTGACCATTAGCCACAATGCGAATGCTCAGTTTCATCGCTCACCTCTGGAACCCTCGCCGGATTCCTCAAAAACGCGCGGGGCGCCCCCCGGCACGCCGCACGCCAATACGACTATGGATATCCCACACCGCACCTGTAAGCCACCCACGCACAACCGCCGAAGGAGCCATTCGCCCGATACGGGAAATCCGAAACTCCAACCTGAGTAATTCTAGGCGCGCGGGGTGGCTGCGGACAAGGCCAGGGTACCAATTTTTCCAACCAGGCACTCTAACTGGGGGCAAAATCCCGCAGGGGGTATCGCGCAAAGGCTGGTGCGAGTAGACACTTACGCCTTGGCTGAGGCAGAGAAGAATCGCGTGAAAATTTTTACGGTTTTTTCGCTTTTCCCACGCATGGCCAGGGTGTCTTGCCCATGTTTTTTTTCACTAGTGTCATGGTTGCAGCTCGTTACAATACTTACTCCGCGATGGCTTGGGAAACCTCGGCGCATTAAAAAAACCCTATAAACAAGGGATTTTTTAATGGAGGCGGCGGGGATCGAACCCGCGTCCCGTGACGTTTTAACGTCGGCTTCTACGTGCGTAGTCGCTTGTTTGAATCTCGCCGGTCAGGCTCAAAACGACACGATCCTTTCTCGGCCAGCCTAACTAAAGTCCCGACTGGGTAACAAGGCTACTCCCAGCTGGCAAGCCCGCTGTGCGACGTCGTCAGCGGCCCACGGGCAAAGACACTGACGACGGGTAGCCTAATCTAGGCTGCCATTTGAAGTTGCGGTTTGGCAACTATAAATTGTCCAGGGTTTAACGAGGCCACCTGGAACCTCGGCACGCCACCGACGCCTCAACCCGTCCGGTCGAATCCAATTCGCCCCCGGAGGCGCTTCTCAAAACAGAAGCAAGGCATCCGACAACATTATAGCACAAAAACAGGCAATAGGCAAATAGGGAATTAGGGAAATAGGGAAATAGGCAATAGGGAAAAACAGCAAATGACGAATTCCTCATTCGGGCTTCGTTATTCGTCATTTTCTGTGTGCTTATCGTCTACTGTTGCTTGACAGAACTGTCCGATGCGACTAGTTTCTTCGGCTATGGATACTGATAATATTAAACAACAGTTTGCTCGCCGATTTGCCAGGGCCCCGGCGGGAGTGGTTGCTGCGCCTGGTCGGGTTAATCTTATCGGCGAGCATACGGACTACAATGACGGCTTTGTTTTGCCCATCGCTATCGACCGCAGGACCCTGGCTGCATGGGCTCCGCGCGACGACGGACGGTGCTGTTTCGCCTCTGCCCAGCAGGACAAACCCGTCGAGGTCGACCTGTGCGAGCCTATCGCACCTGGTGAGTTGGCGTGGGGAAATTATCCTCTTGGCGTCGTGGCTGGGCTTGTGGAACGAGGGCTGACGCTGGTGGGCGCGGATGTTTTGTTCGACAGCGATGTGCCGTTAAACGCGGGCCTGAGCAGCTCGGCTTCATTGGAGGTTGCCTCGGCGTTGGCGTTGTTGGCTGCTTGCGGACAGCAGGTGCCTGACGAGGAGTTGGCGCTGCTATGTCAGTGGGCGGAAAATGTTTTTGCCGGCGCGCCGTGTGGCATTATGGATCAGTCGATATCGATTATGGGCCAGGCTGACTGCGCGTTGTTGCTGGACTGCCGCAGCTTGCAAACGCGACAGGTGCCGATGAATCTGCCTGGCGTTACGTTGTTGGTTTGCGACACGCAGGTGTCCCACGACATCGGCGACGGAGGCTACCCCGCCAGGCGCTCCCAGTGTCAGCAGGCAGCGTCGATATTGGGCGTCAGAGCTTTGCGAGACACCGACTTGGTCAGCATCGACCAGGCCCACCAAGCGGGCGAGCTGGACGAAATGCAGTTCCGCCGAGGCCGACATGTGGTAACGGAAATCGCACGCACGCTCGAAGCTGCCGAGCTGTTAGAGACGGGCCAAGCCGACGCTGCGGAAAAGTTTGGCCAACTTATGTACGCCTCGCACGAGTCGTTGCGAGACGATTTCGAAGTAAGCTGCGAGGAACTCGACGCCATCGTCGCGGCTGCGAGTAAATGCGATGGCGTGTTCGGCGCGAGAATGACGGGGGGCGGCTTTGGAGGCTGTGCCATCGTACTTGCCAAAGAAGACGCCATCGAGGCCATCGCCAAAACCATCCGAGCGGACTTCGCGGAAAAGTTTGGCCAGGCGTGTCCCATCTTCGCTACCCACCCCGCCAACGGAGCCGGAGTAATAGAATAAAGCTCATCCGGAAAGCTGCTCTATGAATATTGAAATGAAATTTGCCCTTTCGATGGGGCTGATATTGCTTAGTACGACGGCGGGGTATTTTGCGCGCCGGCGTGGGTATCTTCCCGAAACTTTCGCCCGGGCGATAATGACTGTCGTGCTGGTGGTGGGCTACCCGGCGGTGGGGTTCCTGGCTATCTGGAAAATTCCCGTCCATTGGCAATACGCCTGGCTGCCCGTGCTGGGCTTTGCACAAGCTACGATCCTCGCACTGATTGCCCTGGGCGCAGGCCGATGGCTTTTTAAGGACAAGCTCCAACGCGGCATGGTGGGCCTGGCTTGCGGGGTCGGCAACCATGGCGTTACCATGGCGGGGTTCGTCGTGTTTCTGCTGTTCGGCGACGAGGGCCTGGGCGTCAACACCATCTACGCTATCTACACGTTCTTCGCGCTGGTGCTGCTGTCGTATACCATCGCTCAGCGGTACACCCCCGATGCGACCGGCCAGCCTATTCTCGTACTGATGTTCCGCAACCTGCTGCACTGGCGGGCGAGTGGCCTATATGCCTGCCTGGCTGCGATTCTGCTCAGCAGCATGGGCGTGAGCAGGCCTGCCACTTTCGACGAATATCCCATTCTCGATTCGATGATATATTTGCTTATCGCGGTAGCGTATTTTTCCATAGGCCTGCGGCTGCACCTGCCGCATCTGATGGAAATTAAACGGGCGGTGCTGGCTGTGCTGGTTATCCGTCATGGCGTGGGGCTGGGGGTTGGCTTTGCCCTGGCTGGGCTTACGTACCTGACGCCCTGGCCCATGGAAGGCCTGGCCCGGAACGTGTTTGTCATCCAGGCGTCCGTGCCGATAGGCGTCATGGGCGTAGCGGTAGCTAACATGTTCCACATCAAACCCCAGCAAGCCTCAGCCCTGTTCATAGTATCTTCCGTAGCCTACCTAGCTATGGGAATACCGCTGGTACTATGGATATTCGGCTAGGAAAAGTCATCAGCCATCAGTTATCAGTAACAGCAAAAGAAACAGCAAAGACACTACGAAATACGCGAAAACCGCGAAAGTTTTTTCGTAGCACGGGCACCTCGCCCATGTTTTCTCTTTTTCTCTTTTTCAGCCGTAGGTCATGCAACTTGTTGCATGGCGATTCGCAGCCAGCGAGGCGTTGGCTTTTATCTTCGTTCCGTCCAACGCCACCTTGCCAAGCTTGACCAAACCAGCCGCAACGCACAGCCGCAAAACTTCAATGAATAAGTTTTTGAGATTCGATTCGTTATTTTTTCGGAAGCGGCTGATAGTAGTGTGGTCGGGCGACTGATTGGCCGAGATGACCTTGTAGGCCACATCGGTCTGGCAATACTTTTCGATCCGTCGGCTGGATCGCTCGCCCGTGCGGTAAGCATACATCAACAGGCCGACCATCATCGACGGATTAAAAGCCGAGTTGCCAATGCCGTCCTGTCGATACCTTTTATAGAAGGGCTGGAGGTCAATCCGCTTGACCGCGTCAAGGACGAACCACGCCAGAGGGTCGCCTGGT
>Ga0190284_1000273_pt1 | contig 34521 bp, 30 predicted proteins | sample 48691812_MG_FD_161668 | JGI IMG/M metagenome (GOLD analysis project Ga0190284, IMG submission 161668) | Hydrothermal vent microbial mat bacterial communities from Southern Trench, Guaymas Basin, Mexico - 4869-18-1-2_MG | ecosystem: Environmental > Aquatic > Marine > Hydrothermal vents >...
ATCAACTATTTTTTTATGCATAATGTTTTAACAAAAAGCCTAACCGCTTTAGCAAACTGAAAAGTTCTTTCCTCTAAATCATATATTGGTTTTGACATATTTTTGTTATTTGTTATTTGTTATTTATTTGTAATTTGCTTTTTGTTTTTTGTTATTTTCCTCAATGCCCATGTCCGGCATGAGCATCCATTCCTCCTGTAATAATTTTTGTTTTTAAGTCAAAAGCACCTTCTGAAACAAATTTATCATTAGAGTTCAGTCCTGAAATTATTTCAACGTACTCGCCGTCTGTAACACCTAAAACGACAGTTTGAGGCTCGAATTCGTCTTCGTGCCGAACAAAAACAATATTCTCTCCGTCAATACTTTGAACAGCTGAAACCGGCACGCAAATTTTAGGTTTGTCATTTTCAATAATTACTTTTGCAGTTACAAACAATCCCGGACGGTATAATCCTGATTTGTTATCAATAATCACCCGCCCGATTGCAGCTCTGGTTTCTTCACTAATCACCGGGGAAACAAAGCTAATGGTTCCTTCTGTATCGGGAATGCCGAAGCCGACAGAAATTGTTGTTTTTCTTCCTGAGCGGATTAGTGGCAGATCTTTTTGGCTAATTCTCAAGTTTACCCAAACAGAATCAAGGTTTGCAACGACAAAATTAACATCATCATCTTTGTCTTCTTTTATTACTTCGCCTTGTGTGATGTGTTTTTCAATAATAGTTCCGTCAAAAGGCGCTTTAATTTCAAAATGAGTAAGTGTTTCATCCGGCTGTTCCGGCAAACCGGCTATTTTTTCTTTAGAAATTCCTAAAGCGACAAGTTTTTGTTTAGCCGACCGTAATTCAATTCTTGCATTTGCCATTGCCTGTTTAGCGTTAAGATATTCTCTTTCAGATGAAATCTTTTTTTTATAAATTTCTTTTTCTTGTTCAAAAACGCTTTTTTCCAAATCATATTTTTCCAATGCCGCGAGGTAATTAGCTTTCGCATCAGCAAGTTCGCGACTGTCTATTTCCGCTAAAACTTCTCCTTTTTTCACTTTTTCACCAAGAGTTTTAAGAACTTTTTTTACATTTCCGGGCACTCGCGAAGCGACACAAGCTGTCATGTCCTTATTTACAGTAATATCTCCCAGCAATGAAATTTCTTTATGGATTTTTTTTATTGTGACCGGTTCTAATTTTATTTTTGACTCTTTAATCTGTTTTTCGCTCAGTTTAATTCCTACTTCTTCTTCAGGAGAATGGTTGTGTCCGTCATGCTCTTTATCATCTTTTTTTTCATGAATAATTTCAGCTTCGTGAGCTGTATGGTTTTCGTCTTTTTCTTCATGAACTGCATGATCATGCCCATCATGCTCATCGTGTTCTTCATGCTTTTCACAAGCCGTGAAAGAAAAAACATACAAAAGCAAGAGAATGGCAAAACAAAGGAAGTTTAAATTTTTAAATATTTTCATTTTGATTATAAGGAATGTTAACATTCTTCGCATTTTTTTATCTGCGATTTATTAAGTTTAAGTTTTTTTTTGGTGTTTTCTATGACTTGCAATATTTCAAAAACTTTCTTATCAAGTTTTGTTTTCGGCTTAATTATTGAGTAATATATATGCAGACCTTCTCTTCTATATGTTACCAGTTTTGCATTTCTTAATATGGTAAGATGACGGGACACACTTACCTGTGAAAGGTTTAAAAAATCTTCTATTTGGCAGACACAGAGTTCATGTTGATTTAAAACAACTAAGATGGACAATCTTGTTTCATTTGATAAAGCTTTAAACATTTCGGTATATTTTTCCATATTATTGCCTTGTGTTTTTATATTCTTATAATCGATTAAAAGATTATAGCATTTAACAACATCATTGTTAATAGTAAATATCTGGACACGAATCACGAATTTCACTAAAAAAATCAATTTAAAACTTTTTTTGATAGAAATGGCAGTATGGCTTTGTCCCCTTCTCTTTATAATAGTTCTGATGATATCCCTCGGCCTTCCAAAAAGTTTCAGCAGGTTTTAATTTAGTGGCAACTTTTAAACCTTTTCCTTCCAATGTTTTTATCAGTTTTTCAGAAATTGCTTTTTCTTCCTCGTCATTAAAAAATATCACGGATAAGTACTGCTCGCCAATATCAGGCCACTGCCCATCGGTTTGTGTAGGATCATGGATTTCAAAGAAAAATTTCGCCAGCGACTCGTAACTAATTTTTTCGGTGTCATAAGTTACTTCCACAACTTCCGAATGCCCGGTGTTTTCGTTTACAACATTTTCATAAGAAGGATTTTCTTTAGTTCCGCCCATGTAGCCCGAAACCGCCGAGATTACTCCTTCTTTATTTTGAAAAAGGTGTTCGACCCCCCAAAAGCATCCTCCTGCAAAATATGCTTTTCTTAAAAATTCTGTTTTATCATTCGGAACAAATTCTAAAGAGATAGAATTTACACAGTGCCTGACATTTTTATCTGTTAATTGTTCGCCCTCAAAAACGTGGCCTAAATGCGCGCCGCAATTGGCGCATAGGATTTCTGTTCTTATTCCGTCGGCATCTTTTTCTCTTTTTACCGAGCCGGAAATTTCGTCATCAAAGCTTGGCCATCCGCAGCCCGACTTAAATTTATCATCAGACTTATAAAGCGGCGAATCGCATCTTTTGCAGACATAAGTTCCCTGTTCAAAAAAATTATTATATTTTCCGCTGAAAGGCTTTTCAGTTCCTTTGCGGATAATTATTTCCTCTTCTTTAGAAGTCAGTTTGTTGTATGAATTTGTGTTCATTGCATTAAATTTTTTATTACTTTCTGAACAGTTTGCAGAAAAAGCGGAAATGAAATAACAGAAGTAAATTAAAATTGTTTTTTGAAGTTTCATGAAAAACAAATTGTCTGTAGCCCTCGATTATTTATTTGTTTTCGTAAATTGAGGAAAACTGCTAATTAGGCGTTGCTCGAAAAGGGTAAAAAAGATTAAAAATAAGTTTCCAATTTTCTATTTAACCACCGGGCGGCCTATGCAGTAATAAGTAAAACCTTTTTCCTTCATTTCTTCCAGCTCGTACTGGTTTCTGCCGTCAAAAATAAGCTTATTTTTCAGTAGTTTCCCCATTTTGTCAAAATCAGGGTTCCTGAATTCGTTCCATTCAGTAATTAAAGTCAGCGCGTCAGCATTTTCAAGGACATCATATTCATTATCGTAATATTCGATGCTATCGCCAAAAATTTCATAAGCAGTTTCTTTCGCTACAGGATCGTACGCTTTAATTTTCGCGCCTGATTTTAACAGCTTTTTAATAACAACAATCGAAGGCGCTTCGCGCATATCGTCAGTCTGGGGCTTGAAAGCCAGTCCCCAAACCGCAATAGTTTTTCCGGAAAGAGCTCCTTCAAAATGCTCTTTAATTATCTTAAAAAGATTTTTCTTCTGGTCATTGTTTACAGCTTCTATACTATCAATTATCCTGGGCGTGTATCCATATTCGCGGGCAGTTGCCGCAAGCGCCTGCACATCTTTCGGAAAACACGAGCCTCCATATCCAACACCCGGGAACAGAAATCTTCTTCCTATTCTGGAATCGAGCCCCATTGCCTGTCTGACAAAATGAACATCAGCGCCAACCCTGTCGCAAATGTTGGCGATTTCGTTCATAAAAGAAATTCGTGCGGCAAGCATGGAATTGGAAGCGTATTTGCACATTTCCGCCGACCGGTTATCCATTACAAGCACAGCAGCGCCTGTGCGCACAAAAGGCGCGTAAAGGTCTTTCATAATTTCCGCGGCTTTCTCGCTTGTGGTGCCAAGCACAACTCTTTCCGGCTTGAGAAAATCGTCAAGCGCTGCGCCTTCCTTTAAAAATTCAGGGTTCGAGACGATATCAAATGGATGCTCGGTGCTTCTTGAAATACATTCATAAACTTGATCCGCCGTGCCGACCGGGACAGTGCTTTTGTTTACGATAATCCGGTATCCGTCCATTGCTTTTCCTATAGCTTCGGCAACTGTATAAACCGCACTTAAGTCAGCGCTTCCGTCTTCTCCGGGAGGCGTGCCGACTGCCGAAAAGATAATCTCGCTTTCGCGAACCGCCATGTCCAAATCCTGTGAAACTTTCAGGCGGCCTTTCTCGATATTTCTTTTAACCATTTCTGTCAATCCGGGCTCATATATCGGGATTTTACCGTTCTTTAAGGCTTCAATTTTCGCCGAATCTTTGTCCACGCAAATAACATCATTTCCGCTGTCCGCAAAACACGTTCCGGCAACTAACCCTACATATCCTGTTCCTACAACTGCAATGTTCATATATTTTTCTCCTTAAATTCTAAATTATAAATTTAGGTTACATTTTATTTTTTATAACCTTTAAAAATCTGCGTTTGCCGACTTTTATTACAAACTCATTTTTTTCGGGCATCGGTACGGTTAATTCCGCTATTTTTTCGCCGTCAACGGAAACTCCCCCCTGTTTTACAAGACGCCGTGCTTCGCTTCCTGATGGTGCAAGCTTGTTGTCGGTTAAAATTGATAAAATGTTAAGTTCGGCTTCGTCTGAAGAAATCTTTAATTTCGGAATATCGTCAGGAACATTCCCTTTTGAAAAAACCTGCTCAAATTCTGCGCGTGCTTTGTCCGCGGATTCCTCATTATGGTATTCCATTATTATTTCCCGGGCAAGCTGTTTTTTTATTTCCATCGGATGGCGTGTCGCGGCTTTTATTCCCTCTTTCATTTTTTCGAGTTCTTCTAAAGGAATGTTCGTAAGCAGCTCAAAATATTTCCACATCAGGTCATCACTGATAGACATAATTTTGCCGAACATTTCTTTTGCCGGCTCGGAAATGCCAACGTAGTTTCCATAACTTTTAGACATTTTCTGCACACCGTCAAGCCCTTCAAGCAAAGGCATAGTAATGCAAACCTGCGGGCACTGCCCCGCGTCGCGCTGTAAATCTCTTCCAACCATAAGGTTAAAAGTCTGGTCGGTGCCGCCAAGCTCAACATCGGCTTTTATCATTACCGAGTCATATCCCTGCATAAGCGGATAGATCATTTCATGGAGATAAATAGGTGTCCCGGCATTAAAGCGTTTGGAAAAATCGTCACGTTCCAAAGTTCTTGCTGCCGTTGTCTTAGAAAGCAGCTTAATAACATCCATGAACGAAAATTCCTTAAACCATTCTCCGTTATATTGAACTTCGATCTTTTCAAGGTCAAGGATTTTGCCCGCTTGCTGAAGATATTCTTCCGCGTGCTGCAAAACTTTTTCTTCAGAAAGAATCGGCCGGGTTTTGTCGCGGCCGGACGGGTCGCCAACCTGCGCGGTGTATGAGCCGATAATCAGGACTGCCTGGTGTCCCAAATCCTGAAACTGCCGCAACTTCCGCAGCGCTACCGTAAAACCGAGATGAAGGTCTGATGCTGTAGGGTCAACTCCGAGTTTTACTCTGAGCGGCTTGCTTTTTTTTAGTTTCTCTACAAGCTCGGACTCTTCACAGACAGCCACCGCGCCTCGCTTGATTATTTCTAATTGTTTATCAATATCTGGCATAAATTTTAGCTTTATTTAAACTTTATTTTTCAAGGTCTTTCATTAAAATTACCCAAAGGGATAAAATGTTTATAGCCCCACGTTTCATCGTAGGGTGTCGTATAATCAGCCTTTATGCACCCTGATGGGGTGCTACAAAATTATGTTAAACCCTTTTTTTAAATAAGGTTTAATTATATCATATAGTTAATCGATTTTCAATTTTGTTGAGTTTTCCCAAAATCGGATTTAGGAATCCTGCCGACCTTAAGCTGTAGCCGTCCTCGGCAAGGGCGGATTTTTTCCGCGGTCAACGACCGCGGCTACAAAGATTTTTTTAATCATAAGAAAATTACCAACCCAGCTTAGCGGAACTGACGTATTCCATTATTTTTGATTTCTAAATTTGATTTTGAATTTTATTTGCAAATAAGATATGAAAACAAAACTACTTGCGAATACTAAATTCGCAGCCGCAATAATTTTGACGATAAAGTTTATATTTTTTGCTTAATTCCAAGCTTTTTTGAAAACCGTTGTCTTTTTTGAAATCTATGGGAAGAAACTTTTTAAAGTTTTTCCCAACGGCAAAAATCGTTTCAGAACTTTTGTGGGGACTTATTGTGAGAGTGGTCGTGAAAAAATTAAAATTATTTTCTTCAGCAAACTTCGCGCCTTTGGAAAGGTTGTACTCAAAACATTTTTCGCAGCGTTTTCCTTTTTCAGGCTCGGATTCTAAACCTTTTACAAACTCTTTCCATTCCCGGTGGACATATTCCGCGATTGAAATAGGAAGGTTATAAATTTCCGCGAGTTTTTTCGCGTTCGCCAGCCTATTTTCAAATTCATCTTCAGGAAAAATATTCGAGTTCGCAAAATATAACGTTATTTCGTATTCCTCAAGTAGTTTTTCTATGGATTGTGTCGCGCATGGCGCGCAGCAAACGCAAAGCAAAAGCGAGGGCTTATTTAAATTTTTGGTTTTTGATTTTTGATTTTTGATTTTCAACTTTCTATTTCAAAAAATTAATTCAAGAACCCTGTCAGCGGGCTGGAAGCAGAGGCTGTAATATTTATTTCGCCTAGGCCTGCTTCATAAGCCTGCCGGCCGGCAGTAATGGCAAGCTTAAATGCTTCAGCCATAGCGACGGGATTTTCCGCGACAGCTATAGCCGTGTTAACAAGCACTGCGTCGGCGCCCATTTCCATCGCTTCCGCGGCGTGAGAAGGCGCGCCCAGCCCCGCGTCCACAACAACGGGAACCTGCGCCTGCTCGATAATTATCTTGACAAAATCTTTAGTTTTTATTCCTCTGTTGGAACCTATTGGCGAACCAAGCGGCATAACGGTAACCGTTCCTGCTTCTTCAAGATGCTTTGCAAGAATCGGGTCAGCGCCTATGTAAGGGAGAACTTTGAACCCGTCTTTCACGAGAATTTCCGCCGCTTTTAAAGTTTCCACAGGGTCGGGCAGTAAATAGCGGGGGTCGGGTGTTACTTCAAGTTTGAGCCAGTCGCCGCAGCCGGCGGCGCGAGCCAGCCGCGCCAGGCGGACAGCTTCTTCGGCGTCGCGCGCGCCGGAAGTGTTCGGCAAAAGAACATATTTTGAACGGTCAACCGCCCCAAGCATATTTTCTTGCGGGTTATTTATATCAACTCGGCGCAGCGCCACGGTGACCATTTCCGCGCCGGAAGCTTCTATAGCTTTTTTCATAATTTCTATGGAAGCGAATTTTCCTGTTCCGACAAGCAGCCGCGAAGAAAAATCTTTATCAGCAATTTTTAGCATACGGTTAAGTTTTTCGTTTATTATTAAATTTGTTCCGAGCAATAAAACGTCTCAAATCAAATTTGCAGTTTTAAATTAAAATTTAAAATGGTTCATCCAAAATTCTTTTAACCTCCTCCCACAAAACGTATAAGCTCAACATTTTCGTTTTCCTGAATGACTGTAGAATTATACTGGTCAGGAGCAATAATTTTTCCGGAAACTTCGGCCACTATCGCTATTTCGTCTATCTCAAGAAATTTTATAAGTTCCGCGAGAGTAATATTTTTCTCTACTTCTTTTTTTTCACTGTTTACTGTTATAGTCATATCATTATTATTGTAATGATTTCAATCATTTTAATCGTTGCAATTGTTACAATCCGGCTATCCATCTGATAATCTGGTTTGCCTGATGCGACGCTGCTACTCCCACGCGTGAAGCCAGTAAAACCGGCACGGTGTTAATATCGCTTTTCCCGTCGCCGATAAGAGCAAAATTATCTGTAATTATTTTTGTAACAATTTCATTCGCCGGGCCGCAGCCTGCAAGCCCCGAAACAGCTACAAGCTTTTTATTTGTTCCTTCCATAAAACCTTTGTAAAAAGCATTAACAAACATAGTTTTTGCCTCGGCGGCATCAAGGCATTCGGCAATTATATCAGCTTGGTCGAATATTTCCCAAAAATTTTCTGTGTTTATTTTCTTGTTAATTGTTTCCAGTTCTACTTCCGGGTTTATCGCGGCTAAATTTTCTTTCAGCGCTTCCGTTTTTAAAGCACCTACTTGGGAAAGAAAATATTGCTGCCTGTTCAAGTTAGACTCTTCTACTTCGTCAAAATCTACAAGGATAAGTTTTCCGACGCCTGTCCGGGCAAGGGCGACAGCAACATTGCTGCCAAGCCCGCCGAGCCCGCCGATGCCGACGGTGGCTTTACCCATTCTTATCCGAAATTCTTTGTTGTCCATTTTCATTATGAATTTTACTAGAAGGTTAGAAGAAAAGAAGAAAATTGTTCCAGTTCAAGAACCAAGAAAATTATTTTTTTCATCTATATTATCTAACAAAATAAACGTTTATCCTTCTTCAACTTCTTTCTCTTCTAGTGGAAATTTTAATTTACTTTTTTTCCCGGCTGTAGCAAGATAAATTACAAACTTGCTTTCGCCGTCAAGTTTTAGAATAGAGTTTAAAGTTTTGTCATCAAAAGCAGCTATCCCGCATGCTCCGCAATTAATAGTTTCGGCCGCAAGATACAAGTTCTGGCAAACGTGGCCGGCGTCCAAATAGAGATAACGATACCCCCTCTGGCCGTACCGCCAAGTCATCCTGTAAACATCAGCGGTCCAAATAAACGTTGCCGCGCAAGTTTTAACAAAATTTTGTCCCAGGCAACCTTTGGCAATCTGGTCCGCAACATTTTCCTGCGCCGGCAGCGATATTAATTTATGTTCTAAAGCAACAAATTTATACAGTCCGGGATTTAAATTTTCAACATTGTTCACAAGCAAATAAGTTTCAAAAGAGTGCCTTGCTCCTGCGGAGGGCACAGTTCTGAAAGTCGCGCTTCCCGGAACAATTTTTTTCACTCCCTGGGAACACCAAAGTAAATAAGAAAGTTCTTCAAGTTTTAAAGGGTTTTTACTATATTTTCTTACGCTTCGCCGGTTATAAACAATTTCCTTAAAATCTATTGACGGCAATTTTATAGACTCCGGCGACGGCAATTCTATTAGTTTCGCGGTTTTATCATATGTTTCCTGGAGCGGAGGCTGTGGCAGACCTTTTTGCTGGTCGGACGGCCCCATGGCTTCGTAACAAGTTTGTTCAATAAAATTTTTTCCTATATTATTTGCCACGAATTTCAAGAATTTTCAAGAATCTTTAATTTTAACAGGTAATGTAAATTTAACTTATTAATTGTATCAATAAAGACGGCAAAAATCAACGGTTTTTGTTTACAATATAATATTATTTTATTATATAACTGATAATCAAGTAAAAAAGTTAAGGTCAACATTTATGAATCCAAAATCTACTGCTCAGACATCAGCTTTGAAAGTTAATGTTTGTGAAAACACGGCGCGTAAATATCTTCAAAAAGAAAATTGGCTTCCGAGTGAAATTATTGCCGAGTGTCCACTGCGTCAATATCTGACTCGTCAATCGCCGTTTGATGATATTTATGACGAAATTGATGAACGTCTAAGAGCTGAATCTGAAGAAGGAAAATTTGTTTTGAAAAAAAGCAATTCAAGAAAACTATTGAGGATATTTTCTTCACGCTTGAAGGAGAAATCCCTAATATTTATCCGGTAAAAATTTACCGGTGCCTCAGGCGTTACGGACTTGATATTCTTCCAGGCAAATTCAGAGACGCTGAGAGAAAAATAAAGAAATTTAGAAAATATACTATTGGATATATTCATGTTGATGTTCTTTACGCGCCAAAGATAAATAAGCATAGAGAGTACATTTTTACTGCAATTGACAGAGTTAGTAAAATTGCTTTTATTATGTTCAGTAGTAATAAAACTAAAGATGCGGGTAAAAAGTTTCTCAAAAAACTTATTAAGTTTTACCCATATAAAATTAACTATATTCTTTCTGATAATGGAGCTGAATTCAGCTATAATAATTTGCCGAAAAGTAAAAGGCCGAAAAATAAACTTCACTCGTTTGATGAAGTTTGTGAAAAACATAATATTGAACATAGAACAATAAAGTTTAAACATCCATGGACAAACGGGATGGTTGAACGTTTTAACAAAACAATTAAATATTCGGTATTGAAAAAAATAACATTTAATAGTATAATACATATGAAAGACGAAACGTTGAAGTTTGTAAATAAATATAACCATGTTAAAAGACTTCGGTTATTAAACTATAAAACTCCAGCTCAATTTCTTTTTGATAACTACAATTATATCATATAACGTATCGTAAGTCAACAAATAATTTATCAATTTTAAGATTAAGATTATGAATACCGGGAAGAAATATAAGGCGGTATTTTTCGCCTTCATATACCTTTTTTTCGCGCCTTTTTTTGTTTTTGCGGAAACAAATTCATGTATTAAGCCAAGGATATGCGCAAAAAAGTCTAATGACTTCGAAATTGTTATGGTTGTCAAACTTGAAGGAGTTCAGTGGTTTGATGAAATGAGAAAAGGAATCTTGGATTTCGCGGAAAAGACCGGCGTGAATGCATATCAACTCGGACATCATACCGGCGATCCGGTTGCTCAGGAAAAAATTATTGAAGAACTTATTAAGAAAAAAGTCGATGCTATTCTTGTTGTGCCAAATGACCCCATGTCTCTTGAACCCGTTCTGAAAAAAGCAAACGAAGCCGGTATTCTTACTTTTTCACACGAAGCTTCTTCTTTGAAAAACGTGACCTTCGACATTGAAGCTTTTGAAAATGAAAAATTCGGAATAGATATGATGAAAGTCCTTGCTGAAAGTATGGGGCGTAAAGGAGAATATGCTGTTATTGTCGGTTTGCTGACTATGGAAACCCACATGCAGTGGGCGGACGCTGCCGTGGAATTCCAGAAAAAAAATTACCCGGAAATGAAACTGATTACCGACCCGTACATTGAAGACGACAATGACCGGCATAAATCTTATAATAAAATAGTCTCCCTCATTAGAAAAAAACCAAAAATAAAAGGAATTCTCGGGTGTACGGCTGGTACCGCTCCGGCAGCCGGGCTGGCGATTGAAGAACTTGGTCTCACAAACAAAATTTTTGTTTCAAGTCTTTCCCTTCCTTCTATTGCAAAACCTTATCTCAAAAACGGTTCGGTTCAGTCTATCAGTTTTTGGAATCCTGCTGACGCCGGTTATGTTACGGCTTTAGTTGCCTGGAAAACGCTTCTTGGGGAGAAAATTAAATCCGGAATGAATCTGCATCGCCCGGGTTATGAAAATATTAAAGTGAAAGGAAAAATAATTTATGGAAACGCTTCAATAAGGGCTACTAAAAAAACAATTGACAATTACGATTTATAAATAATTTTTACTTATCTGAAAAATGAATTTTCCTATTAGACGAAAGATATTATTGACCGTTTTAATTCCGGCTTTTCTTATAGTGCTGGCAATGTCTTTCGCTTATTATATGCTCTCGGTCAACAACTTAAAAAAGACTTCTACAGAGCATATTAATATCGCTTATAAAGTTATTTTCGACAGTTTGTCTTCTAAAGCTAATGAATCTGTTCCGTGGCTTGATAAATTCCTGAAAGACGAAATCGCAGGTAACATTAATATTATATATGCAACTAAAGAAAGATTTGAAATTGATCCGCAAAAAAAGAAAAAACCACAGCGTAAAAGACATGTCCGGGAATTAATTTCAAGATTCGGAAGAATGGCCGCGGCTATCGAAGATTTTTCTGCATTAACTCCCTTTAATAATATTACTGTTTATGACAAAAACGGAGTCGTTATAACCGCTTTTCAAAATATTAAAGATAATTATCGCTTAGGCGCTTATTTAGATTTTGTTAAAGGAGGAATTTTCGTTTCATTAAAAACTCAGGAAGATAAATTTAATTTGCTGCGGGGAATAGAAAATATTGAGCCAATATCTCTTCCAAAATGCGTTAAAAAAGAATTTAAACAACCTGTTCCGGAAAAGACTACCGCTTTCTTTTCAACATTTGAAGGAATGCCTGCTATTAAACTTGTCGCTCCTATTAAGCATTATGATAAACTCCTTGGCGTCTGTGTGGCTTATATAATTATTGACAAAAATAAAGTAAAACGTTTCTCAAAATACAGCCGGACGGAAATTAATTTTTTTGCCGGCACAAACTTAAGCGTTGGAACTCTTCCTTCTGAAAAAAATCTTTCCTGGACTGAAGATGAAGAAGCTTATGTTATTGATTTTCTGAACTTTGATGAAATACCGTCCGGCGCAATTAACCGTGTAGCCATAGGCAAAAACAAAGATTATTACCGGAGAAAATTGCTGATTTCTGATGGAAAAACTCCTATCGGCGGAATTACTGTGAGCTATTCCTGTCAATACGAAAACGAACAGCTTAAAAAACTCTTGATGATTGTTCTTGCCATGGGGGCTGTTTTCGGCTTGCTTGTCTTTATTCTTTCTATTGTTTTAGCACGTAAAATTGTTAAGCCGATTGAAAGACTTGAGCGATCCGTAAAAAATTATGAGAAAGACGGATTTACTATTTTGCCGGTTAATTCAAATGATGAAGTCGGAAACTTAACTATGTCTTTTAATTTCATGGTTAAACAGATTGAAGAAAATATCAGGAAAATTACCAGCGAGACAATTGAACGAAGACACGCCGAATACGCTTTGCTTAAAAGTGAAGAAAAATATAAAAATTTAATCTCTGAAATTCCCGATGTTGTCTGGTCATCTAATCAGGCGGGTGAAATTAATTATATAAGCCCTAATGTAGAAAAAATTTACGGTTATTCCCCGAAAGAAATATATGAAGCTAAAGGCAAACTGTTTTTAGACCGGATTCATCCCGATGATGTCGAAAATGTTAAAAAACTTTATACTTTGCTTTTTACAGAGAAAAAAAGATTCGATGTTGAACACCGTATAAAAAGAAAGGATGGTAAATGGATATGGCTGCACAACAGGGCTACTTATGTTTATGAAGAAAAAGGAATTCAATTCGCCACAGGCATGTTTTCTGACATTACAGAAAAAAAGAGCGCGGAAAAAGCTTTGAAAGATAGCGAAGAAAAAGAAAGAATCTTTAGAGAAAAACTAACGCTCCTACACGAAGTTTCTACTTTGCTTTCAAATTGCTCCGCTGAAAATGAACTCTGGAAATCTGCAGTTGAACTCGGAAAAAATAAATTGGGATTTGACCGACTGGGTATCTGGCTGCTTACAAATAAACCCGGGGAGTTACACGGAACTTTTGGCACAAGCTTAGATGGGAAAGTGCAGGACGAAACCCATTTGAAAGGGCGGAATGACCCTGACAGTTCCATTGATAAAGCTCTAAAACTTATGACTTCCTGCCTGTATATTGAAAATGATGAGATTATGGATAACGACAATAAACAGGTCATCGGACATGCCGAAAGAGTCATTGCGCCTTTGTGGGATGGAAATAAAGCCATTGGAATCATTTCTATGGATAACTTTATCCGGCATAAACCGATTACTGATAATGACCGGAATCTTTTAATTCTTTATGCTTCATTTCTCGGGCATCTCGGAACTCGATTGCGCGCGATAGAAAAGCTGCAAAATTCTGAACAAAGAAATCGAGCATTGCTGCAATCCGTTCCGGATACTATATGTCTTTTCGATAAAAACGGCGTTTGCCTTGAATATAAAGCGGAAAAACACATGCCGATGCTTGAAAAGCCGGATTGGTATGTTGGAAAACACATGATGGAGCTCCTACCGGAAAATATCGCGAAAATGGGAACAGAGCTTTTGAAAAAAGCATTGCGTACAGGTGAAACTCAAATGGCAGAGTATGAACTGACCTTCCTTAACGAGAAACATCCGCGTTATTTTGACGCGCGAATTTCTCCTCTCAGCAGTATGGACCAGGCGTTAATACTGATTCGCGACATTACGGAAAACAAACGCGCGGAGAAAAAACGGCTAAATCTCGAACGGCAGGTGCTGCACGCGCAAAAACTCGAAAGTCTTGGCGTTTTGGCAGGAGGAATCGCGCACGACTTTAACAACATCCTTATGGGAGTGCTTGGGTACGCCGACCTTACTTTAAGAGAGCTTCCGGAGAATTCTCCAGTTAGAAATAATTTAATAGAAATAAATAAAGCAGCTTGCAGAGCTGCCGAACTGGCAAAACAGATGCTTGCTTATTCAGGGAAAGGGAAATTCATTATCGAATCTATTCAACTTAACAAGTTTATAGAAGAAATAAGCAACATTCTCGAAGTTTCTATTACTAAAAAAGTTGCCCTGAAGTTTAATTACAGTGACAATCTGCCTGCTTTTAAAGGAGACGTCACGCAAGTCAGGCAAGTGATCATGAACCTTATTACCAATGCATCTGAATCTTTTGAAAACAAAAGCGGCGTTATCTCAATTTCAACAGGCGCAATGCACTGCGACCGCAATTATCTGGATCTTGTCAGCTCTGCTTTTCTTGACGAGCTTGATGAACCCCTTCCCGAAGGAATGTATGTCTATTTAGAAGTTTCCGACACGGGAAGCGGTATGACAAATGAAGTTTTAGAAAAAGTATTTGATCCGTTTTTTACAACCAAGTTTACTGGAAGAGGGCTTGGCATGGCTGCTGTCCTTGGAATTATACGCGGTCATAAAGGCGCTATAAAAATAGATTCTACCCTTGGAAAAGGTACAACGTTCAGAGTGCTTTTCCCCGCGGAAACTGATTCTATTGAGATATCAGAAAAAGATTCGGAACCCGAAGAAAGCGAAAAAACCTGGAAATCCAAAGGAACGTTTTTAATTGCCGATGACGAAGAAACTGTTTGCGCAGTGGGAAAACATATCCTTGAAAACGTCGGTTTTAACGTGCTGATAGCCGAAGATGGAAAAAAAGCTGTAGAAGTTTTCAGCCAAAATGCCGATGACATTGTTTGCGTGCTGTTAGACTTAAGCATGCCGCACCTTAACGGTGAAGAAGTATTTCGTGAAATAAACAAGGTTAAGCCAGGCGTTAAAGTGATTCTTACAAGTGGTTATAGCGAACAGGAAATCACAGAAAGATTTGCCGGATTGGAAATAGCAGGGTTTATTCAGAAACCCTATGTTTCCCTCGCCCTGTTGGAAAAAGTAAGGCAGGTCCTTGAAAAACATTAGTTTAACTAATTTTCCTATGAAAAAGTTTTTTACTTTAGACAGAAAAAAATTTCCCAAAGATTATGTTCGTGACTTTGTAAAACTTACGGTTGATCCGAAAGCACGCGTGACGCTGGTTAAATCGATGCCTAAAGAAAAATTTACAACGCATATCGTTCCGCTTCCGAAAAAAATCCATCAATTTACTCCTGACGACAAAAAAATCCTGGACGATACTGCCTATGATTTGCCTTATCAGCAGGAAATTGACCGCCCCTGGTCAAAAGAAAAACAATGGAACTTAGTGATTTTAAATGAAGGAACGCCGCTGCCTTACATAGGCCATAACCGTTATTACTGGAATACTTCCGCACGCTCTTTCATTAATTATTATAAAAAGAAAAAAATTGGAATTGAGCAACTTAATCCCGCAAAACTTCAACGGCTTTTAGAACGTTATTCTGGAAAACTTTCCGAAATGGCCACGCTTGCAGACAGTAAACCTGCAAACCGGCTGAATTTTGAAAAGCCGGAAAAAATAGATGTTCTTACCGGATTATTAGACTATGCCGGTACAAGCCCTGCTCATGCCAAACACTTAAATAAATTATATAATGCCTCCTTATTAAAACCGTTTGGAAGAACTATAAATTTGAAACACTTGAAAAAACTTTCTAAATTTTAGCGTTATTTATGAAAATTTATGTTTTTATCCTGCTGGTTATTCTTACGGGTTGTTCCACAAATAGAAAGACCGTAACCCAGTTTTCAACAATCGACGCATTGCTTGCCGGGGCTTACGACGGAGGAATGACTTGCGGTAACCTTCTTGATTACGGCGACTTCGGAATAGGCACTTTTGATAAACTTGACGGCGAAATGATTGTTTTGGACGGAACTGTGTATCAAATTAAATACAGCGGAAAAGTTCGCGAACCGGAAAATTATTTAAAAACTCCTTTTGCTTCTGTCTGTGAATTTAACGAAGACAAAACAGTCTTGTTAACTTCCAGTTATAATTTTGCCGAGTTGAAACAAAAACTGGATGAATTAGTTCCCGACCAGAACATTTTCTGCGCGATTAGAATAGACGGAAAGTTTAATTATGTAAAAGCCAGGTCGGTTCCCAAACAGGAAAAGCCTTACGTTCCGCTTGCCGAAATCACAAGAAAACAGGCGGTTTTTGATTTTAAAGATGTAAAAGGAACAGTTATGGGGTTCAGATGCCCGCCGTTTGTGAAAGGTATAAGTGTTCCATATTATCACCTGCATTTTATCAGCAAAGGCAAAACCAAAGGCGGTCACATCCTTGACCTTGCAGCTTCTGACAGCAAGGTTCAAGTTGACATTTTAAATAAATTTTTGTTAATATTACCGGAGAAAGAAGGCGCGCTTCAAAATATAGATCTTTCGATTAACCGGTCAGAAGAACTGGAGAAAGTGGAAAAATGAAGAATTCGGAAGAAAATAACAATTTTGAAAAAATTGTGGTTTTGGATAACGAAGTTCAGGCATGCCTGATTAGTTCGATTCTTGATGAACAGAAAATTCCGTATTTTGTAAGAAGTTATTACGATGCCGCTTATGACGGACTTTTTCAAAGTTCCATGGGCTGGGGACATATTGAAGCTCCCCCGGAATTTAAAGACAAAATTATAAAAATTAAAGAAGAAATAAATTAATTATGGAATAATGGAGCGATGGAGCAATGATACTCCAATACTCCAATACTCCAATACTCCAACAAAACTTATGGCAACCACTATATCAAAAAGGTCTTCCAACAGCGAAACAAAACTCATAGCGCTTCTCGGGTATCCCGTCAGGCATTCTGTTTCGCCTCAATTTCAGAATGTTGCTCTGGAAACTTTGGGCATAAACACCAAATATCTTGCTTTTGAAGTGCCGCCGGACAAAATTAAAATTGCTTTCAAAGGATTGTGCACTCTTGGTGCAATAGGAGCAAATATTACCGTGCCCTACAAAGAAACTATTTATAAAATGTGCAGCAAATGCTCGCCGGAGGCTAGAGTTATCGAAGCGGTGAATACTGTAAAATTTGAGGACGGAAAAGCGATTGGATTTAACACAGACGCTTACGGTATAACCGCGGCTTTAAAAGAGAGCAGGCAAAAGTTTAAAGCCGCAAAAGTTGTTGTTTTGGGCGGCGGCGGAGCCGCAAGAGCCGCTGTTACTCAAGCTGTTTTTGATGGAGCTAAAGAAATCTGCGTTTTGAACAGGACAGTTTCCAAAGCCAAAACACTTGTAAAAAATATCAGCGCGAAAGTTGAATTGCTTCCCAAAAAAGAAAAGCCTAAATCTCTTCCGAAATTTACAGTCGGGGGATATAAAATTATAGAAAAAGCTCTTAAGGACGCTTCTGTTTTAATAAACGCAAGCTCGGTTGGCTTGAAAAAAGATGACCCCCACCTTTTTGATTACAAAATTATTAAGCCATCCACTTTTGTTTATGATATGGTTTATAACCCCCCAATGACACCTTTGCTGCTTGAAGCGAAGCGCCGCGGCTGCAAAACAGCAAACGGCATCACAATGCTTCTTCACCAGGGAGCCAAAGCTTTCGAAATCTGGTTTAACCGTCCTGCGCCCGTGGAGCTTATGAGGAACAGGTTGCTTCATCCGAATATATTTGCCGGCAGCAAATAATTAAGGTGTCAGGACGTGGAAGCGCCGGAGGCGGATTTCGGGTGTCAGGCGCCAGTAGTTCAATAATCCAATAATCCAACAATTTATTTACACAATGAAAATTTATTATCCATTTATTCCCATATTTTTGTTTTGCGCTGCTTGCGCTGCTAACAAATCTTTTACATACAAAGATATTATATCGAAACTTTATGATCTTCCTACTCTCGCGGAACTTCCGGAAAAAGGCGAAAAAGGCGCTCTCTTTTCCTCTTATGACAGAAGAAGCAAATATGACGAAAAAACAGATACTTATATTAACTGGTTCGCCAACGATGACTGGGCAGGTGTCATCAGGCAGGAAAGCGAAAACGTTGTTCTCGCGGAAATAGACGGGCCGGGCGTTATTTGGAGAATGTGGTCGGCTACTGTTGCTGATGGGAATGTCAAAATTTATCTTGACGGCAAACTCACTGTTGACCTTCCGTGGAAAGATTATTTCAACAGAAAGGTCGCGCCGTTTAACAGGGAAGGGTTGGTTTATACTACAAAAGCCGGCGGAGCTAATAATTATACGCCCATTCCTTTTCAAAAGTCATGTAAAATCGTCTCTAAGGCAACTATTGAGCAATCGAAAAAGTTTGACATTGACCCGGGTGTCTGGGGAAAGTTTTTTCATTTCAATTATACAATTTTTCCAAAAGGAACAAAAGTTAAGACTTTTCAGATGAAACTTTCGCGGAGCGAAGACAAAGCATTGGACAAAGCAAATGAAATTCTGACCACGAAACTTGGGGAAAATCCTGTAGCGCACAAAAACAGCAATGAGGAAATTGTTAAATGGATTATTCCCCCCGGAGAATCAAGATTTTTGAACATTACCGGCAGGCGCGCAATTACAGCTTTGAAAGTTCAAATTCCAGAAAATAAAAATTATAAAGATTTGCTCAGGCAGCTTACTCTGAGTATCAATTGGGATAACGAACCTTCACCTTCTGTCTGGTCGCCGATTGGAGATTATTTTGGCACAGCTCCCGGCATTAACGAATACAAATCTCTTGTAATGGGAATGGTTTCGAAGATCAAAGGTCAGAGGTTAGAGGTTAGAGATAAGGAAAAACCTTTAGAAAAAGGAAAATCCAATTCATCACTTCAATACTCCAATACTCCATGCTTTTTTGACTTTTACTCCTATTGGTACATGCCCTTCGACAAAAATGCTAAAATCAGCATTAAAAATGAATCAAGCGAAGATCAACAAATTTCTTTGATTGTTGAACACGTGCCATTAAAAGCCACCTGGGAAAAATTAGGTTATTTTCACGCGAAATGGCACAGAGACCTTGAGCCGGAAACAAAAAAAAATTTTGATTGGAAAATTCTTGAAACTTCCGGAAGAGGAAGATTTGTAGGCACTATGCTTCATGTCTGGAACCCGAGAGGCGGCTGGTGGGGCGAAGGAGACGAAAAATTCTACGTGGACGGTGAAAAGTTTCCTTCTACTTTCGGAACGGGTTCGGAAGACTATTTCGGTTATGCCTGGTGTCTGCCGGATATTTTTTCTCAAGCGTTTCATTGCCAGACTACAAACTTTCATAACCGCGGGCATGTTTCCAACAACAGGTGGCATATTGGCGATAACATTCCGTTTCAAAAATCATTTGCCGCCTATATAGAAAAATATCATAAAAACACCAGGCCGACATTTTATACCTGCGTTGCTTATTGGTATCTTTCAAAAAGCGGCGCCGATAACATTAAAGAAACACCTGCAAAGGATCGGACAGGGTATTACGCGAAACTCATAATTTTTAAAGAAAAAGATGCCCTTGAGGCGGAAAAACTTCCCATTATAAGAATTTCCAAAGGCAAAACAAATCCGCAATTTATGCTTGATTATGGAAAAACGTGGAGCGATGATAATCAGCTTTTTTGGACAGGAGGAAAACCCGGCGATTTTATGGAACTGGAAATCGATAGCAAGGAAAACGCGGAAAAAAATCTAATTGTGCAGTTTACAAAAGCGGATGACTACGCGAAAATCCAGCTTTATTTTAACGGCGAAAAAGTCGGAAAAGAAATTGATTGCTACAGCCCGAATGTAATAGTTTCCGGCAAAATTAATTTTGGGAAAGTAAAAATTAAAAAAGGAAAAAACATTTTAAAAGTTAAAATTACCGGCTCGAACTCTAAAGCAAAAAAGTTTTATGCAGTGGGCTTGGATTATATAAAATTCGATAAATAAATAAATTAACCACAGAGCCACAGGGAAAAGTCAAAAAATTATTTACTCTGTGTTCTCTGGGACTCTGTGGCAAAAAATATGAAAATTCTCTACGATGAAAATATCCCTTTCGGGAAAGAAGCGTTCTCCACTCTTGGAGAAGTTCAATCGTGTTCGGGCAGGGAAATTACTTCCGAAATGCTTAAAGGCATCGACCTGCTCTTTGTGCGGTCAGTTACAAAAGTTAATTCAGAACTATTGGAGGGAACCAACGTCAAGTTTGTTGCCACGGCAACAAGCGGATCAGACCATATTGACAAGGATTATCTTTCCGAAAAATATATTTTTTTTAAAGACGCAATAGGTTCCAACGCGAATTCTGTCGCGGAATATATAACAGCCGCGCTTCTTTTTCTGGCGGAAAAAAATAATTTTGAGCTTGCCGGAAAATCCATTGGAATTATCGGCGTAGGACATGTCGGCTCGCTTGTCGCAAAAAAAGCGGAAGCCCTCGGCTTAAAATGCCTGTTAAACGACCCTCCTCGAAAAAGAGCAGAACCGGATTTTCAGGGAGTAACTTTTGAAGAGGCAATTTCGGCAGATATAGTTACTTTTCATGTGCCTTTAACTTTCGATGGCCCGGATGCCACTTTTCATCTTTTGAATGAAAAAAATGTAACCGAAATCTTTGATTTTGAAAAATCAAAACGCATTTTATTACAAACTTCTCGCGGGGGAGTTGCGGAAACTTCTGCTTTAAAATTATTGAAAAACAAAGCGGCTTTAGTTTTGGACGTATGGGAAAACGAGCCGAATATTGATTCCGAACTTCTTTTAATGGCGGACATCGCTACGCCTCACATTGCAGGTTATTCCTGGACAAGCAAAGTAGAAGCTACAAACATAATCTACAAAGCAGCCTGCGAATTTATCTGCAGACAGCCCTCATGGGCTCCGCCAAAACTGCCCGAAGGTTATGAAACGCCTGAAATATTTGTCAAAGTAGAAAATTTGCATCATGAGCAGTTTTTGGCGGTAGTTATGAAGCAGGCTTACGATATTGAAGCCGACGACAATCGCATGCGTGAAGCATGTTCCTGCGCGGAAGAAGAATTAGGAAAGAATTTCGATTTGCTGAGAAAAAATTATCCCATCCGGCTTGAAGCACATCAATTAAAAATAAAAGCCGCGCCGGAAGAAATCAAACCCACGCTTTCCAAACTCGGATTTCAAATTTAAGAAAATTTTTTTTACACGAAAAGCACGAAAATAAGACCAATAATATTTGAATAATCATTCTACTGTCATGTCAACAATGAAAAGACACATAATTCGCAATTCAATGTAGGCGCGGCTTGCCGGCCGCGTTAACGCCGATGGCAATCGGCGGCTACAACTTTAACGACATTTCAATGTTGACATGACACTACCTTTTGTAAAATAGTCCTGTTAAAAGATAATCGTTCTGCTAAAACTATGAAATACCTTGATGAATTCAGAGACCCGGAGCTGGCAAAATCTTTAGTGGCTAAGCTCAAGAAGGCAGCCCAAAAGTTGCCGGCGAGGGTTAATATTATGGAAATTTGCGGCGGGCATACTATGGCAATCTGCAAATACGGAATTCATGATATCCTGCCGGAAAATATCCGGCTTGTTTCCGGGCCGGGCTGCCCGGTTTGCGTTACTCCGGTAAATATTATTGATACCGCTATCTGGCTAAGCCAACAGCCGGACACAAAAATTTTTACATTCGGCGACATGCTGAAAGTACCCGGTTATCAGGGGTCTTTGATGGAATCCGGCAAAGCAGCGGATAGCGTAAAGATGATTTACTCTCCACTTCAGTCAGTAAGCTTCGCGGGGGAAAACACCGACTTAAAATGTGTTCTGCTTGGGGTCGGATTTGAAACCACCGCGCCGATGCTTGCCTCTGCCGTCAAGCAAGCCCACGAACGAAAACTGAAAAATTTTTATTATCTTTCTGCGGGAAAACTTACACCGCCGGCCATGCGAGCGCTTCTTGAAGACGATAACGTAAAATTAGACGCTTTTATAGCTCCCGGCCATGTAACAACAATAACAGGCGCAGACGCTTACAAATTTATAGGAAAAGATTTTAAAAAACCGTGTGTTGTGTCAGGCTTTGAACTTTGCGATTTGCTTGCCGCGCTTATAAAAATAATTGAGCAGCTGTCCAAAGGCAGGCATGAAGTTGAAATAGAGTACTCACGCACAGTAACTTTTGAAGGCAACAAAAAAGCGCGGAAAATTATAGAAGAAGTTTTTGTAACGGCGGATGACAATTGGCGCGGGCTTGGCATAATCCCGTTAAGCGGTTACAGGCTCAGGGAAAAATTTTTGGAATTTGATGTGACACATAATTTTAATATTCCTGAATTTTCCGATGAAGAGCCCTCAGGATGCCGGTGCGGAGACGTCCTGCGGGGAATTTGCTTGCCGAACGATTGCGGATTGTTTGGGAAAAAATGCGCGCCCGACCATGCTGTCGGCCCGTGCATGGTTTCAAGCGAGGGGAGCTGCGCGGCTCATTTCAGGTACACGAAAAGATAAAAAAAATAACACCATGTTTTCATTTGGATTTATTTCTAAACGTACAACGTTATTTTTTTGCGCGGGCTTAACCCTTTGGGTAAGGAAATAATCTGAAATGGTTGAATTAAGATAAAACTTCTGTCAAAGTTCTTTTCAGGTCCCTGATCAAAAAGGGTTTAGCAATGGCGGCTTTGAAACCATATTCATGAAAATTAGCCATAACGGGGTCGTTTGAGTACCCACTTGAAACAATAGCTTTCGCGGCGGGGTCTATCTTTAAAATTTCCTTAACAGCGTCTTTGCCGCCCATACCCCCGGGAATAGTCAAGTCCATAATAGTAACATCAACCGGTCTGCCGGATTCGTAATGCTCTTTGAAAATTTCTATAGCTTCTTTTCCATCCCTAGCAATCAAAACTTCATTGCCCAACATTTCAAGCATTTGTGTGACAACATCCTGAACGGTTGATTCATCATCCATAACCAGAATTTTGGCTTTGAAATTCTCTGATTCCTGTTCGGGTTCTATCTGCGCGGGAGAAGAAGTTTGGATATCGGCAGCAGGCAAATATATGACAAAAGTAACGCCTTCATTTTTTTTGGAGCGAACAGCTATATATCCGTTGTGCTTTGTGATGATAGAATGAGTAATTGCAAGTCCGAGCCCGCTTCCGTCAGGTTTGGTTGTGAAATAAGGGTCAAAAATCTTTTCAAGATATTCATCATCAATACCACTTCCGTTATCCTGCACAGTGATTTTAATGAAAGGGATGTCCGGCAAATCAATCAAGGTTTCTGCCGAGGCATTTGCTACGTTTGAGCAGGTAATTTTAATTCCACCGCCGTTTGGCATTGCCTGTTTGGAGTTAAGAATCAAGTTATGAATAACCTGGCTGATTTGTCCGCTGTCAATATCTACGAGCCACAAATCGTCGGGGAAACTGAACTGGCAGGTTATAGAGCTGCCGCGCAGGAGGAAGTTTGTAGTTTCGGTTATGGTTTTTTCAATGGAAAGAGTTTTCTTAACCGGTTTGCCGCCTTTGGAAAAAGTAAGAAGCTGCTGGGTTAAATCCTTTGCCCTTACGGATGCTTTTATTGCTTCCTGCAAGAGAGGAATAGACTTGCTGTTCTTGTCCAGCGACATTTTAGCAAGTTCAATATTGCCGAGGAGACCGGCAAGGATATTATTAAAGTCATGAGCGATGCCGCCTGCAAGCACGCCTAACGAATCAAGTTTTTTTGCTTTAAATAATTCTTCCGCAGTTCTTTTTTTCTCGGTAACATTCCTGAAGACGAGAACAATACCGATGATTTTGTTTTCTTTATCAAAGATTGGAGCTCCGCTGTCTTCAATTACAAATTCTCTGCCATCTTTTGCAATAAGGATAGTGTGGCTTGCTAGAGCAACAACTTTTCTGGAACTAAGAACTTTATGAACGGGGCTTTCACAAGGCTGCCCTGTTCTTTCGTCAATAATATTAAAAACTTTCTGAACATGTTTACCGAAAGCTTCGTTTTGTTTCCAGCCGGTCATTTCTTCGGCAACTTTATTAATTAAAACTATTTTGCCTTTAAGGTCGGTAGTAATAACGCCATCGCCAATGCTTCTTAAAGTAACAGCGAGCTGCTCTCTTTCAGATTCTAAATCAATTTCAGCTTTTTTCCTCTCGGAAATATCCTGGAAACTTTCAACCATGCCAGTCAATTTTCCGCCGGCGTCCCTAATGGGCCTTGAAGTTATAATAAAAACCTTTTTTTTGCCATCAATAGTAGCGGAGATTTCGCGGAGATTTTCTTCTTTGCCATTAATGATTTTTTGCAGAGGGCAATCATCGGTATGGCAGAAAGAGTTTCGCCGGGATTCATAACATTTAATACTTTTCGGCCATTTGGGTCTTTTCGGCCAAATTGAGTAATAAGCTTTATTTGCGCGAAGCAGATCGTGGTCAATGCTTGTAATGCAAATTGGGATAGAGCTGTTTAATACATTTTCAAGATAAAGATTTGCTTCTTTAAGTTCTTTAGTCCTTAATGCGACTTTTTTTTCGAGATTGTTTTTGTAGTCCTCAAGCTGTAAATGAACTTTCTGAAACCTGTAAAAATATATGCCGAAGGCAAAAACTACAATAAAAGAAACGGTATTAAAAGCGCCGCTGTAAGGAGATATTTGCTCCCAAACAAATCTTTTGTTAGTTAATATTAATAATTGCTTGGCTAAATGCCCGTAAGAGCGGGAAATCGCGAAGAAAACAAAAGCCAGGGTCAGGAGAAAAAGATAATGGCGAAATACATCGTCAGGCTTTTTACTTGTCCACTTATGAGCAAGAGCAGCGCACCAGATAGCGATTACAAGAACCAAAACAGAGCCTACAATATCAACAATAACAACTGGAAACCAAGAAACATTCATTTCTGTTTCCCCCATTTTATTAAAGCAAGCAGCAGGAAAACAAAAGCCGGAACAAGCAAAATATGATCAAGCCTTGAAAGATAATAATATAAGTCTGCAAAGCCGGAGATATTAAAAGTTTTAATAATGCCGCCTGATCTTGTAAAATTGCTCTTGGGGATAAAAACATTCATCCAATGTCCGACGAGGGTAAGAACATTCCACGCGATAATCAGACAAAGGAAAATTTTAAATTCGAACCAGCCTGGACCTTTTATGTTGAGCACACGGATCCTTGTTAATAAGTAACCCATTCCGGTTATAAACAAGATATGTCCTATTTCATGAGAGATTAAGCCTTCCGCGGCTCCGTGTTCCTGGACTGCGAAAGCTGGAAGGGCTGTCACAAGCAAGAAAACAGAGATTTTTAAACAAAAGAAATGAAATTTTCGTGTCATGTTAAAAAACATTATATTTTTATTATCTTTGCGACAGACGCAAACGAAAGAATTGAAACTTATAAAGCTTTAATAATATTTTATCATATTAAAAAAAACTTTGCAAAGATATATGCTTTTTCAATAAAAGTGAAAAAGCGGAAGCGGTTAATTAAGGGTTACTCGAAAAGGGTAGCTGATGCCAAAACCCAAATGTAGCCGCAGATAGCTATCTGCGCTATTTGCGAAAAAAAAATAAAATTCGTAACTTTTTTTGTCGAATGAAATGTTTTTATCACTTTTTCGTCAAAAAACTGGCGAAATCGAAGTAAAACAGGACTTCCAGGACTGTTTATCCGGTGATACACTTATTCGCAATTATACGGCGTAATCAGCATTCGTGGAATAAGCAGGCCGGGACGCCCTGCTTTACTACCTTCTCGAGTAACGACTAATTAAGTTATTTCGGCATTGAATATGGGATCAATGGATTTTTTAGGGGGGGCTGTTATTCTTGTAGCTGACTTCGCTGAAGTCGGCAGATACACTTAGGATTGCTAAGACCTGATAGTAACCGTCCTCAACTCCGGCATACGCGGGGCACGGCGAGAACGGCTACAAAAGACCATCATACCAAATGGCGTGTACGTGGTGCCAAGAAAAGAAATCCCCCCCCTAAAAAATCCATTGACCTTGAATATGACTTCTTATGACATTATTGTGCAATTGTCAAATATTTCTTGACATATTTTATGTAACTTTGTATATTTGAAACATAATTTTTTCTTTCCTTCTAAACTTCTAGTGAAAAAAATGACAGAAAAAAAAACAATAACTCTCGCGCATGGAAACGGTGGAATTCAAATGAGAAAACTCCTCCACGAAAAAGTTTTCTCTATGCTCGACAACTCTTCGCTTCGTGAAGAAGACGATGCAGCCGTTTTGTCTGCCTCCGGAAAAGGAGAACTCGTTTTTACGACCGATTCTTTTGTTGTTCAGCCGCTGTTTTTCCCCGGCGGAGATATCGGCCACCTCGCGGTTTGCGGAACGGTTAACGATATTGCTATGATGGGTGGCGTTCCTGAAGCTTTGTCGCTCGCTTTTATTATTGAATCAGGGCTGCCTTTGGAGATATTTGAAAAAATCATTGAAAGCATTAAGCAAACAGCTGAAAAAGCCGGCGCAAAAATTGTCACCGGAGATACTAAAGTAGTGGAAAAAGGCCAGGCAGACAAAATTTACATTAACACAAGCGGAATTGGCTGGAAATCAGGGCAGGCGCCGACGGGATGGAGAGATGTTCGGCCCGGTGATGCGGTTATTATCAGCGGAACCATTGGCCATCACGGCGTTGCCGTGCTTGCCGCGAGAAACGAACTGCCTTTTGTTACGGAACTGAAAAGCGACGCGGCGCCTGTCAATAAAACCGTGGAAAAATTGCTTGAAAAAGTACCGAAAATCCGATGGCTTCGTGACCCGACGCGCGGAGGAGTTGCAGCTGCGCTGAACGAACTCGCCGAACAGACCAATCTTGAAATAGAACTTGACGAAGCGGCGATACCGGTTGCTGAAGACGTGAGGGGCGCAGCAGAAATTCTCGGGCTGGATCCGCTTTACCTTGCAAACGAAGGCAGGTTTATTGTTGTTTGCCCGCCTGAAAAAGCTGGCGAGGTTATACAGTTAATTAAAGAAGAAAACCCCGAAATAAAACCGGCAAAAATAGGAACAGTAAAACCCGCCGACTCCAGAGGAAGGGTAGCCTTGTCCACTAATTACGGCAGCAGCAGAATTATTGATATGCCTTCCGGGGAACAGCTTCCAAGGATTTGCTGAAAATAGGTTTCGGGTTTCAGGTTTCGGGTTTCAGTAACCGGAGTGGTTTCATCCAGACCGCGCTAAAACGGGATAGGATAAATGTAACCTTTAAATACAAATTTCATTTCTATAAAAATGAAATTACTCCAATCATGATAAAATCATTTCCAAAAATTCCGGAGAAAGTTCGTCTTCAAAAACTAATTCCACCAAAGGGAAAAGTCAGGATGGTTCTCGATACTGATACTTATAATGAAATAGACGACCAGTTTGCTGTCGTTTATTCCCTGCTTTCTCCTGAAAAGCTTGATGTGGAAGCTATCTACGCGGCGCCTTTTTTTAACGAAAAATCAGATAGCCCGGGGGACGGAATGGAAAAAAGTTATAAGGAAATTCTTCGACTTCTTAAAAAGATGGAGAGAACTTCCGATAACTTTGTTTTTCGCGGCTCGGAAAATTTTCTTTCAGGTTATGAAAACCCCCGGAAAAGTCCCGCGGCAACAGATTTAATTAAAAAAGCTATGCTGCAGAAAGAAAAACCTTTGTATGTTGCCGCAATAGGAGCAATTTCATATGAAATAAATCTCTATAAATTTGTTTTGCCTGAAAGGCAAATTTATTATAGCCCATGGCAACGCCCTGAAAATTATATAATACCAAATATGTTCCCTGAAGGGGAACCTCAATGTTAATCGCTGTTCCCAAATTTCTAATTTCCAATTTCCAGTTTCACACGTTCTATCACGCCATGCTCTAGGGGCTTATTTTTGAGAATTTCGTTTGGACCGTAAACTCCAGCTTTAATTCTTGAAAGCGAATAAACTATAGTGCGCGGAAAAAGAAAAGTGCCGGGGTCAGAAACAGAGTTGCAGCCTACTTGGCAATAATCTCCTATAATAATTCCGACTTTTCTGCGTCCAAGATCTATTTTCTCATCATCTACTTTTATTTTTATATTTTCTTTCCCGCCGAAAATGTTTACGTTGGCTGCGGTAGCCTGGTTTCCAAAATGAGTTTTATAACCACAGATACTGTCGCCAAGATAAGAAGGATGGGGGAAATCCGATTTATCCATAATCACTGTATTTTTAAGCTCTCCGCGAACAATGACTTCACTTCCCAGAATAACATTTTCGCGCACATAAGCTCCGGGCCGGACAACGGTTTTTTCACCGATAATTACCGGCCCGCAAATCCACGCGCCCTGAACATCGGCTTCTTTGCCTATGAAAACACTTCCGTTTGACAGATCAAAAACACCACCAACAATTTTAGCTCCCTCTTCCACAAAAACAGAGTTCCCGGTTTCTTCACCAATAACCTTATCCGGCGCAAAATTTGCATTTTGCAATTTGCATTTTGCAATTTGCAATTTGTCGAGCCACTTGTTACAGTAATTCCCGATATGATTCAGCACATCAACGATGCCATCAACATTTTCTTGAAAAAACAGGCTTTTGTGTTCAAAAGGATGCTTTTCAAAATCGAAGTAATTCTCTACTTTCAAAAAATCTAAATTTTTCATATTTTTAACTTCCATAGGAATATTTTCACACAAGGGACACAAAGCACACAAAGTTTTAAGGCTTTTGTGCAGATTTATATTTAGACTATAATTTTACACAACTCAAGAGTTTTTTGTCAAATTTATGAGAAAATTATGTGTCAAGTTTTGCAAAAAACTGCATAATTTCATCAAGTTTATATAAAATCGATCGAGTAAGTAACGTTTTATTAACTACCTACAAAATGAAATGCAAAATACAATTAGAATGATTATAACTTTTGGTTGGTCTAACTGAACCATATTAATATTTTGAACGGTATTAATTATTAAACGACAGCATAATTATCAACTGCATGCATTTTTTTACACAATTTATCTAATGCTATTTTTAGAGAATTCTTGGTTACTTTTAAATGTTGTTCTTTATCAGCCGCTTCTACAAATGGGGGATAATCTTGTGGCTTTTCCCTTAGATCATGAATTAAATTAAAACAATTTTTCATACTGTGAGGCATTGGACCAATTATTATTCCTTCATATTTTGACCTTATTTTCAACAAGTTGTTTGTGTCAAAACTCGGTAATTTGCCATAATCTGTGTGAAGGTCTATGTTTCTCTTGTCGAAACCTGCCTTTCTACATAAAGAAAGTATTATATCATTCTTTATTCTTGACCCACCTATAATAATTAATCGCAACTTTCTTTTAACATGTTCTGTGCGCTCCTCAAGAACCGGTCTTGTAGTCAATTGTTCATTTTTTAATTCTGCTATTTCTGCTTCTAACTTAAAAATCCGTCTTTTATGTTTTAAGTCTCCAAAAATAAAATCGTCTATGTGCATTATTACAAAATCTAAAAACTTATTGATTACAGACTTTTTGGGACTGTAAGGACTCGGGCTCAGAACAATATCCGCAAGGTGTTCATTGCAAAAATTTATTGGTTTGATTATTGTTTCTTTTTTATCGCTTTCAAAACTCTTAATTATTTCTTTTCTAATTATTGTAGTTGGAACATAATAAAGATGATCTGAATAATTTTGCCTAATACCTTTGAGCTTTGTTGCCGACCAGTTTAACTCAAGATTTTCATTAAATATTTTCAAGATCCCGTTCATGAAAAAGTCAATAGAAGAATTTTCTTCATAATAAAGGTCTTCACAATGGTCTATTTTCCTTGACAGTTCCACAAAAAATCTATCATCAAAGACTTTGTTTTCATCACAAGTCCTTAACTCTTTAGACATTGTTTCACGAAGTAAAGAATCTTCATCCCAAGTATTTGTGTAAGAATTAATATAACTTCGCAGTTCATAAAACGACCATCGGTTGGTATGAATATTAATTTTAAAACCTTCATCGAAATAAGCGAACTCAGGAATACCTTTCTTTTCAATTTCAGGCATGAAAGTTATATCAATATTTTGGTTTCGAAGGAATCCCATCAAGTCATCCGCATCATCTTTGTTACCTTTCAAGAATACAGCAAGAGTTGCTTCGTTACTTGCTTTGCTCCGTTTCAAACAAGTCATAAATATTTTGTTCATGATTTTCCCCAATTGATAATTTAATTTTATAATTTTAACTATTTTCTTTTTCAACTTTTCCTTTCAATGATAGTATCGTTTCTATTTCAAATAGAATTGGAGATGAAAAATCTGTGTTTTCAGAACTATTATATTTATCTTTAAACGAATTAAAAGCCGCTGTTAATATTTTACTAGCAGAAAAATATTTAATATAAAATTGTAAAAAGACAAAACATAACAATAACAATAAAATCAAAGTAATTATGGCATGTAAAAAGAAAGTTGATGACAAATAATGTCGTGAGAGAAAATTGCGAATGCATTCTTCAGCAATATACAAAGTCAATCCTAATGGCAAAAGATTTAATATAAATTGTAGCCAAGCTGAACTTGCCTTGGAAACAGCAATATCTATTTCTTTTTCTAATGCAAGGTTCCATTGTGTTTCGAAATTTGATTCTATATCATTCATTTTAGGCATAATAGCGTTAGTTTCACGAACAGAATCACTAAAACCAAGAATCACAAACTTCTCAGCAAGACTTGGCCAACGTTCTGAAAAGACTCTATCATACTCAAACATTGCAACATTAAAAGATTGATTTTCTTTGAGTTTATCAATTGCTTTTTTGTTCCTAAACCAATTTACACCTGCCGTTAATGCTGATATAGCCATTAATACAGGGTTCTTCAATTTGCCTAAACTCATCATACCAAAGCCAAATGTAATTATTCTTGCCCAAATGGCAATAAGCCAGCCAACTGGGCCCCACCATTCTGATGCAAGGCGGCGATAAATTATTGATGTCAAACCGTTTTGCATTTCTTTATCAGAATATTTTATTTCAACAATAGCTTTTTCTTCGGCTTCTTTTTTTATTTCTAAAATTTCTTTTTTAAACTCATTTAATTTATTAACATCTTCAATGTTTTCTTTAATTATGCTATTTATATATAGATATAAATGATTGGCTTTTTTCAACCGCGAGCTAACGATAAATTCATAGCTGCTCATATTATTAAATACTTTTTTCAATTTATCAAACTCATCATATTCGTGTTTAGGTTTAGCAGTTTCATCCCATAAAGGATTTTGTAAATTATTTCTTGCTGAAATTAAAAATATATCTGCGATTTTTCTATTCCAAGCTATTTCTAAATGTGTTTTGAAATCAGGTTTGATTATTTTCTTCAACTCTTTTTCGTCTTGGCGATCGCATTGGTTCAAAAAAACATAAAGATTATCTTTGTCATAAACATCTATAAACTTTTTCATAAACTTTAAATGATCCCAACGTTTAGGATTCTCTGCGCTAAAACCACAAAGCAAAACATCGCTCATTCCTATTATTTGCTTTAAAAGTAGATGGTGTTCAAGATTTTCAGTGCTATCTGTATCCGGGGTATCAATTAAAATTATGTTAGAAAGATCATTTATAGCCTGGCTTGAACATAAAGAACAAGCATTGTGTCCTATTTTGTCAACAATAAATTCAGCGTCATGTTTATCGGCAGAACAAATTATAAGCTCACGTGTTGTCGGACGTTTTGTGCCAATATCAGAAAGTGTATCTGTTTTGCTCAATGCGTTAAACAATGTAGATTTTCCTATTCCACAACCGCCAATAAGCGTTACAACTAATTTAGATTCTAATCTTTCCTCAAGGTTATCTAAAATGTTTAAGGCAACATCACATTGAGCAATAATCGGTTCTTTTTTTCCCCAATAGAAAAGACCATCTGCTTTTTCTTTTAATGACTGAATTCTGTTATGAACTTCAATCATTTTTCCTTTAAGTCTTATTTTTAATTCATCATTATTCATTTGTCAAATCCTTAAACATTGAAATAGATTCATCAATTTCATTTATTAACTTTTGAATTCTATTTTGAAGTTTTTTACTTTCTTCAAAAAATTGTCCACTTATAGTTTCACGTAAAAATGATTTTATTTTCTCTTTTCGCAAAACAAACCATTTATCGAAGACAGGCTGGATTAGGTTTTGTAGTTGTTTTCTGTCTGTTTCATTTAAGCCAGTTGACGCAGGTATTGCTATTAATGCAAATAAATCATTCAAACCAAATAATCCCAATGCACCTGCTCCGCCAGTTGCAAAAACATAAGTTACACTTCCGATAAAAACCAAAGTTGATAAAGAAGCAAATAAAAATTCGCGGAATTTCCCCGCTTTTCCCATTTCGTCACGAAAATCTTCTATTATTATTGATATCTCATCTTCAAAATCTTCTGGTAATACTTGAATTTCTTCCGCAATTTGTTTATAACTGGCGCTTAAATTATCTAAATTTATTTCTTGTATTTTTTTTCTTTCTTTTTTGAGAGAATTATGTGTTTCAGCAAAAATATTATATTTTAATTCAAATGTTTCGTATTTAAATTTATCATTATTAATTTCTTTAATATTGTTAATTATTATTGTAGTATCATCATCGTTTTGAGATGCTTCAACAGCAATCGAATCAGACAAAAGATTGTTCCGTAATTCATTTGCTGAATTTAATAGATTTTTAGAAAAAATATCTTTAAAATCAACATTATTTTCTTTTTTTGTGTTTTCACCAGATAATTTTTCTTTACCTTTTTTTGCTATCCATAATAGCCCTTTAAATGGAGCTCCTACAACCTTTCCAGTATTACGCAACCATTTTATGGGCATGGGACTGGTTGCTTCCCATTCTTTTCCTAATTTATATGTAAAGTCCTTAATTGGAAATTCTCTAAGAGCGTTAGCGATAGCGTAACTTTCCTTTATTCTGCAAACATCAACATATACTTCGAGTTTTTTCAAAGACTTTTTTGCCTCTGAAGAAATATCTTCTAAAAATTTTATATATTTGTTCAAAGAATTGTCCAATTCATCTTTTCGAAGTGTTCGAGGATCTAAACTTTTTAATAATTCATGTATATCTTCAAGTTTAGATTTTACAGTTTTAAATTCCATGAATTTATTACCGGAGGCGACTTCGTTTTGATCGTTTGTTCTATATACACCAAGTACATGTTTTTTGTGTTCTCCTTCATAAAGATGTTTACCTACTGTTTCTGTATGCTCGATAACATTTTCATGGTCGTAACTTTCATAGCATCTGTAAACAAGTATGCTTTTTTTACAACCGTATTCGCGGAGCATTTTCGAAAGAAATTGTTTGTTAGCAAGCGAATTATATGTTGCGTTTGTAAATATGTATATTAATACACTTGAAGCTTCAAGAACAGATTGCGCCACACCTCTGTTTGTATATTTATCATCATGCCCGGTGTCAAAATCAGGTGTATCAAGCAAAATAATATCTTCCGGAACACATTCGTCAGCTATATAAAGAGGATCGCCGGGCTCTGTTAATTCTTTTGTTTTTTTTAATTCTTTAGGAATAGTTCCAAAAGGTTCAAATAAATTGTTAAGAAACTTTTCTTTTTTTAATTGTTCGGGATGAATTGCAACAAGAACCCGGCGACTTAAACCGGCCTTTCCGCCTGTACTGCTAACGTGCTTTTTTATCAGAGAATTGAATAAAGTGGATTTTCCGGAACTTCCTCCGCCACAAACTGCTACCATTAACGGAAAATCAGGATCCATTTGGGGTATAAGCTTCGTGTCTAAAGTATTTATCCAACTTTTTAATTTCTCATCTTCATTTAGAGCAAGATCTTTTATGAGTTTCGGAAAAGCGCTTCTTGTTTCTCTTAATGTTTTATAGATAAGGTCGTTTTTTGATATACTCATACCTTTATTTATTCCTTAAAATTAATATTATATTTGACTTAAATATTTATATATGATTTTTAATGAAATTATATTATATTAAAAATAAATAAGTGTGCTTTTGGGAAAGTTAGAATGTCTTTACATTAAATTATATTCAAAAATAGAATACATGTCAAATTAAATTAATTAAATATATTCTTTGATTGGATAAAACGCTGATAATACGAATTTATTTATTTTTTCCAAAAATTACCTATATGAGAGGGACCCCATATTTCGGACAGTTTGATAAGTGAGGACTTTTGTGATATAATATCACAAAAAAGGAGGAAAAATTATGGGTTCGTTACGAAAAAGACACAGCGGAGCATTTAAATCTAAAGTTGTTATTGCAGCGCCAAATAACCAACAAGGTAGTGTATAATATTTTGTGTAAATGGTAAAATAAGGAAATTAAATTTTGCTGTTGCCAGCGTGCCGGAGTTCGGCACGCCTTAAGGCAACAGACTTTTTCCCGTAACTACATTATACACAAAGGAGGCCATTATGGCAATATCTGACGCTATTATTGATGAACTTTTGAAAGATTATAATTCACC
>Ga0190284_1000274_pt1 | contig 34340 bp, 32 predicted proteins | sample 48691812_MG_FD_161668 | JGI IMG/M metagenome (GOLD analysis project Ga0190284, IMG submission 161668) | Hydrothermal vent microbial mat bacterial communities from Southern Trench, Guaymas Basin, Mexico - 4869-18-1-2_MG | ecosystem: Environmental > Aquatic > Marine > Hydrothermal vents >...
ATCATCCGAAGTTTCAAATCCCTCTTCCTCTACGATTTCTTCTCTTAGCATTTTCAACTCGTCCATCCGCTGTTGCTCATAATCACGAAGATGATCGATGTGTTTGCGGGTATGGGCAATATCCCTTTCAATGTAAGCTTCCTGCTCAAGCAGCTCATTTAGTAGTGTCATCGAAATCACTCCCAATAGTAACTATTACGGCATCACGTTTAAAATTATAACGCAATTTTACTTGATCGCCGGGATTGGTGTCGCGGAATGAGCAGTAAGAACCAGCCCAACGATGAGCAGGATAATTTATTATCCAATCCTTACCCTTATAGAAGTGCTCCAGTGCTTCCTGTTCTGTCTTTGGGTTTGCTCCATAGGCAGGTGTCAATGTAACACCATCAAGATCCTCTTTCATTTTCGTCCTCCAGTTGATTTAATACGTTGGGTAAGTCCCCTCGTTATCTACCTACATTATACCATGCGTAGATCAGGGAGTCAAGTACTTGTTTGACACCCTAATCTAAACACGTTATATAGTCCTGGCCTTAATAATAAAATATACCTTATGATAAGGCTCCTTAACCTTTATTAAACTATCATCTCCTTTAAGTTTAATAACCGTTTTACCGTCACAGGGCAATAGCCATTCTACATGATCTATATTTATCATAAATTCTTGGTTATCTTCATTTTCTGTTAATTTAATAAACATTGAGTCTCCTAATCTAAGATTGAATTTGACAGCATCCTGGTCGGGATAGCAGTGAGTTTAGCTAAACGCAATGATTCAGTAAGCTCTATCATTTCATCTATGCGCACCCACAACCAATCACAGGTAAAATCTGACTTTTTACCAAACTTTTTCATCCTTTTAGAATAACGTTTCATATTAACTCCTATTTGATTCGATTTTAGCTCGATCCAGCATCAGGACAGCGGATGACGACATAGGCCACGGTGACACGAGAAGGTATCACGGCTGGTGTCGAGCAGGGCGATGCAGGCTGACCTACGCACAGAGGCCGAGAGGCAAGGACGAGCCGTTGAATAAAAATAATTAACGCTTAACATTAGGTAGGTACCTTATTTCAATAATTAATCTTCCATTTAAAGTCCATTTATTAACAGAGGAAAAAGATTTAGCAGTAAAATTAAAATGCTCAAAGCCATCTAAACACTTAGCATATTCGTGAGCCTTATTAAAGGAGTTATACATACCAATAATTTTTCCCTTGTAAATTAACACCCAAGCTTTCATTTCGTCCTCCTATAATTTTTAGCAGGGGTGATCCCGGCTGTTAACTTCATTATACCATACGGGGGATATAGGGTCAAGTGTCCGTTTGATATAAGATTATTAAAGGTTTGGTATAGAGCGATGCAGTTCCGGGTAAATTGGATAGGCGACACAATAACCAGCAGTTTTGCACTCAGCACGGTAGCCAAACTGTTGAAGATAAATAGCTAATTTAAAATAAACGCCGCGAATCCAAATATCGCCCTTAACAGGGGGGAGTTTAAAATCAGCATGGGAACACGCAAAGTAGTCGCCTACCATATTATGATCATCCATCGACATCCCTAAAGAGATAGAGCCTTTTGGAAAACCGACCATTTTTCCTGGACAAACGCCAGACATGTAGGGAAACCGCTTACGAATTTTGAGAGCCAATTTCATTTCCTGCTGGTCCCAAGTGAATTTTGCTACATAACTCATTACAACCTCCCGATTGCTACCCAAAGGAAGAGGACGGCAGGCAGTGGATAGCTGCTTTTCGGGAATGACCCTATCCGTCCATAGAAACTCCATTAAAACACGGGAAGACCCGGAAGTCAAGTGCTTATTTGTACTTGTAATATTAAGCACGGGAAGATAGGGCTAAAACATTTTTCTTCCGGAAAGGCGAACGGTTACACGTGGAGAGGATCGTGTCGGATGTGTCGATTTTAAAAAGCGGCAGGGAGCGAGAAGAGCTTCCCGAACGGCTTAATATCCCATAACCCACTTTCATATTCACAACCAACAACACAGACGTTGTAAGTTTCTAAGAGTTCTTTTTTAATAAAAAATATGTAGTTTTCTTTTCTTTCCGATTTCCCCGTGTCTCCGGAGTTTTCTTAAAAAAAGACCGACCAGTGTTAGGTTACTTTGTTTTGTTACAAAATCATTTTTCTTTTAAAGAGGAGTTAATTGTGAAGGTCCTATGTTTTTACAAACATACCAAGGCGGTAGAGATAAGTAGTATAATTCGTAGGCATCTATGTTCTAGGTCGTACTTGCATGACTAGGGCCAACTGGAATATGTGATTATTAAAAACGCAGGTTGGCTTCTCTCCGTGCATCTGTGTTAGAAAAAACTACCGGCAGGTATTCACACAAAATCCGGTCCCGGAAATAGTAGACTACTAGAACACTTCGAAGTTACCTCTAATTCACGTTTATCTTTAACAACATTTCAGACCGCTTTCCTGTGGCCCTGTAGAGCCGTCCCGTACTGAGAAAACTGGCGACACGTTATCTTCAAATCGGTTTTGAAATACAGTCGCAAGGTCTGGTTGATCAATCTCTGTCGCCTTCTTACGACAATTCATTTAACAAGAACATTAAGTTCCCGGTTACCGTCCAGAAACAGGCAACTACACAATAAAACAAATTCGATTGACCTTATTCTGGGTTTCACGTGAAGCATGGGCGAACCAATGTCGTTTTTATATTATTTGTTCTAAATAGCGTTACCTATGGTACCACAAAATTAACCCGGTTATATTATAAATAGTGTTACCTATGATATTACAAAATAGATGCCCACGTGTTTCAAATCGGATAAGTTATATTTGCTTAAATTGGTCCGAATTAGACCGGTCGTATTTGTTCAGGCAGGTAAAAAAGAACCCGGCCCCAGAACGGGACCGGGCGGATTTGATTACATCTTCTCAATAAAACCGCAGATCAAATAGATCACGACCACGGCTACTGCTACCATCCAAGGTTTCATTTACCCTCCTATACTATTAATTTAACTTTTTCTATACAATAGCCATATGCTGAATAATCCCTGTCCCATTTGCTATATGCCCCATAGTAGATTTTGCCATTGATTGTTTTATCTACTTCCAATTTCCATTTAGCTGTGGGATCATACCTGAATTGATCAAGGAGCATTTTGTAGATATAGCACTTTGCCATGCGTACCGTGCTAAACATACCCTCCACTGTTTCATCCCCGGGGATGAAACTGTCGTTGTTCCATACTGTTACGATTATGCAGGATTTCATGCTCTTGCCTCCAAGATTGATTTTGCCAGATAGATTTTAAACTGCCGCAGTTCCCGTGCCGAAAACCGTACGATCGTATTTGCTACGATTTCCTTTAGCCATTTGATTTCTGTTTGTGTCAGCTTTTTCATTTCATCCTCCAAAAGGGGCCTCTCGGCCCCTGGTTTAATTTACGCGATTCCCTCTTCCGCTGCCCGTGCCCGTTTGCTGGCACTCCGCAGGATGTTCCCGCAGTTCATGCGGACCATTCCGGGATTCCGGCCTTCGTAGCGTTCGAAGAGCCAGTTCTGGATCGAGACCCATTCCCACTCGCCAGCTTGCTTCTTAAACTGCCGTCCGAGCTTGACCGAAAGACCGTGTTCGATAGGCATCTGAGCGAGAGCCTTTGCTACGGTACGCAGAACCTCACCCTCGTCGAGGCCGCGAAGGGCATCTGCCGTTTCGTCCGCAATGTCGTAGGTGTCCCGGCCTGAGGCTGTTACGTCCAAACCCCGGACGTATCGTTCGTGGTCCGGGAAGAGGCGTACCTTCAGGATAAAACCACAGAAATCGCACGGCTGGTTTAGCCGTTCAACGCCGTTGGTGCCGCCGCAGTTGGGGCAGGTTAAGTGTTTGCTGGTTGGTGTCAGGTCGCGGGTCAATGCTGTTGCTGTTCTCTTTGCGCTCATGTTGTCCTCCAAGACGTTGAGTGCAGCCCAATCGGGCAGTATGTGCAGTAAGAGCCATCCCCTTACTACACTTCCATTATACCATGCCTTGGTTCTCTTGTCAAGTATCTTTTTTGTATGTGAACCGGGACGGGACGTGAAGGAGCACGGGCGAGTTTGTTGGAGGCCGTTTTCGTGAGGTGGGTCCCTTCCGGAGGCATGGTGGATTTGCGCAAGACAGAGGCGGTCAAACCGGGACGGTTGCATTTGAAAAGTGGTCCGTTCTCATTTCGAAAATTTCCGGGAATAATAATTAATTACCAAACCTTCTATCGTTAAGCCCTGATCTTATATTTCATAATATCGACCTTCTAGCCTTTGTATTTTTAAACTTCTCCGTGTCTTCTATTTGTACTTAAATATTTGACACAACCTGTCGGATGTGCTATAATAAAGGTAAAATAAAAGGGCTATATTAAAAGATGATCGAAGTTAATTGGGAACATATTAAGGAGATTTGGGAACAAGGTGCAGAAGACCTATCTACGGTTGCTCAGAAATATCAAGTCTCCTTAACAGATATTACTATTAAAGCACAAGCTGAGGGATGGGACGACCGAGGTTCCAATGTGCCATTATGTGCTGACCTGTCTGGCCCTGTCCTTGACGAAAAGCAGGTGTTGCTGGCCCACAAAACTGATCTGGGCCGCTTGCGCCTGTTGGCCGCAACTGTGATGGAGTCCCTACAATACGAAACCGAAGCGGCCCCCATGCTGAAAGCATTAGAAAAACTTGCGCGTATTTACACGCAGATAATCCCGCTGGAACGCAAAACTTTTGGTCTGGATGCTGATTCATCTACTATACCTGATGGCATTATCATTAACGTTGGAGGCAATAATGAATAGTTTATGGGATAGGGCTGCAGCCTGAAAGTGAGTAACCTGCTCATTTCTCATAACACATCTGGTATTAAAGGCATTTATTGGAATAAAGAGAAAAAGGGTAAATGGCGGGTACAAATTACAGTGAATAGAAAACATAAATATCTTAGCAGACATGATGATTTCACTGAAGCTGTTGCCCATAGATTTGCAGCTGAGCAATGCCTAAACTGGGGCGATTGTGATACTAATAGTATCTCCGGTAATTATCTTAAGGAGGTATTAAGTGGGAAGTCAGCTTAACATAGAAACAGATTTAGCCGGTTTTTCGCCCCGTCAGCTAAAAGCCATAGAGGCTTTAGATGATCCAATTGTGCGATGGATCTTGTACGGCGGGGCACTTTGACTTGGTGGCGGTAAAAGTTACCTGTTAAGATGGGCTGCAGTCAGGCAGCTTATAAAAATCGTTGGGCAATGGGGTGTTAAAAAACCTGTTGGGATGATAGCTTGTGAAAATTACCCAGCACTTAAGGACCGACAAATACAAAAAATTGCAACAGAATTTCCACCATGGTTAGGGAAATCACATAATGACCATAAAGACTATGGTAGGTGTTATGTATTAAATCCAAAATTTGGCGGGGGCGTAATAGTTTTAAGGAACCTGGACGATCCCTCAAAATATCAATCAGCTGAGTTTGTTTTTATTTTTGTGGACGAATTAACGAAAAACAAATATGAAGTTTTTACTTTTCTGCGATCACGCTTGCGCTGCCCCGGAGTGCCGACCAACGAATTGAAATTTATAGGTGCTACCAATCCGGGCGGTATAGGCCATGGCTGGTGCAAAGCTTTTTGGATTGATAAAATATTTGCTGATGAATGGGAAGGATTTGAAAACGAATTTAAATATATACCTTCCAAAGCAACTGATAATCCCCATCTTGATTCTGGATATTACAAAACTCTTGATACTCTGCCGGAAGGACTACGAGAAGCGTTCAGGGATGGTTCATGGGATATCTTTATCGGACAAGCTTTTCCTGAATTTAATAGAAAAATACACGTGTTACCGGACGAAACCCCTGTTCCTATCGGTGCGCCCTGCTATATGACCTTGGATTGGGGTTTTGGAAAACCGTTTTCTATTGGCTGGTGGTATATAGACAACGAAGGCCGTATAATCAGATTTGCTGAATGGTATGGGTGGAATGGGACCCCGAATGAAGGGCTAAGAATGACCGATTCGGAAATAGCCGAAGGGATCATAGCCAGGGAAGTAGGGTTTGAAGTAAACGGACTATCAAGAAATTTCATTCGTATATCGGGTAACGATATATTTAACAAAAAGCCAGACTATAAAGGTGGAGGACAAGGAAAATCTACTGCTGAAGTATTTTCAGAATACGGCCTGCATTTTAGCCCCGGTGACTCTCTTCGCGTACTTAAGATAAGGCAATTTAGAGAAAGATTAAAGGTTCGTGAAGACAACCAACCCATGCTGTACGTTTACGAAAACTGTGAACAGTTTATTCGGACTATACCAAATATGACAATGGACGAAAAAACATATGAGGATATAGATACGAAGGGTGAGGATCATGTATATGATGAAGTTTGCAATTTATGTATGGCTCGTCCAATAACTCTTGAAGCACCAAGGGTAAAAACATTAGAAGTAGATGAACGATTAAACAGCCTTGAGAAAAGTCACACTGATCCTTATGATAGATTTGAAGATGAATCGGTTCGTGACTTTGGTTTAATTTCAACTATGCAGTGATATGGACCTTGAAACTTTGGTAAGTTTAAATATAATCGTAAACCTTTGTTGTGTTGCCCTGCTTCTTCCTAAAAGAAAAAAGGAACAGGATGAAATAGAAAGGGTTGATAATATACGAGACGAGTATCAAGAGTGTTGGGATGGCGACCCGATCAATTCGGACAAAAGAATAAAAACCATAGGATAATTATGCTACTAATATGTCATGCATGTGGACACGAAGTTGCGGAAATTAGTAAAGATATAAAGATACCCATACAAGGGTCTATGTTCACTTCAAAGGACCCAAAGCACGGTTTCCCTGCCCCGTGGAATCCTGTGGTTAGTTGGGAGTTTTTGTACTGCCCAATGTGCCAACTAAGAGCTTTTCCCATACCGGATTATAATGGTAATTTTCTCTTAAAAACAACTGAAGGAATAATGCTAGTTACTTCGGAAGGAATTTTTTCCACCGAAGATGAAGTTTCGGAAGAAGAGGCCCAGGGACCTGTTGCTGATAACGCAATTCCTGCCAATACCTCTGAGGCCGGAAACATCCTCCCAGTTGCTGATGGCAACTTCTCCGGGGTTTCTGGGCCTCTGACCTCCGGATTTGATATTGCTATGGAATCCGGGGATATAACTAAAAAAGGATCTTGGTACGCGTATAAAGGCAAATCATATCGTAAAGATGATCTGAAAGAGTTGTTAAATGGCCAATAGAAATAAATACGTTGCTAAAGAATTGATTCCCCCTGCCGGTGAAGCCGGTGTTGGTAAAAGAGTATTCAGTATACTTGATCAGGTGCTTGAAGATAAAGAATCGATGGACCTAGAAAACAAATGGTATCGATTTTATGAGTTGGGTAAAAATAAGCAGTGGCGTAAGCACAGTGAAAATTTAACATTAGTGTCTGCCAATCTTCTTTCAGTACATCGAAGAAGAACTATAAACACTCTTACAGATAACAACCCTACTTTTAATGTACGTAGAATAGTTACTAGGGATGGTACTGACGAAAAATTTAAGACAGTGTTAAGGGCCACAGAATATTGGTGGGGTGAAACTGAACAACAGTCAATTCTAGAAGAGTCAGTGCATAATGGTGAAACTTACGGAGTATGCATTGAGAAAGTAATCTTTGACCTTGATAAAGAATATGGTATAGGTGAAGTCGATACCGTGGTAGTGGATCCCTTTTATTTTGGAATATACCCGGTTAAAGGAAAATCTATACAGAAGTCTCAAGCCGTTTTGCATTATTATCCGATGTCTGTAAGAGATATTAAAAGGATATACGGCAAAGCTGCTGAGGACGTTACACCCGATTCAGACGTGTTAAATAGCCTTAGCGATGACCGTAGGTATGTTTCCGGGGTAAAAGAAACAGTTACAGGTAGGGGTTCTTCTCAAACTACATTTGGTGGATCGGTTCGTAATCTGATGTCATCAATTACCGGGGGGACTGTTAATAGTGACAGTGACGAAGCGGTTGTTGTTGAGTGTTGGGTAAAGGATTATACTTTAGATAAAAGTGGTTTACCACTTTATCCCGGAAATATCAGGGTAATAACAGCAGTCAATGGTAGTATTGTACTATCTGATAGAGCTAACCCTTCGATAAATCCAGATCTGCCGCAAGAAGTCGCCGCTCAGACGTATTTATATGATAAATTTCCATTTGCTAAGGCTAATTCAAATAAAGATCCGGTTAATTTCTGGGGTGAAGGTGATTTTGAACAGCTTACCGGGTTACAAATGGAGCTTAATAAGGCCCTTAGTCAATTTTCTTCATTAAAAGATAAAGTGGCCGGTGTAAAGTTTATTAATCCAAAAACATCAGGTGTTCATAAAAATAAAATTACAACTGGGGCTACTATCTTAGAGCCAACTAATGTTAATCATGGCATGGGCTGGGCAACTCCGCCACCTATTCCAAGGGAGTTATTAGAATCATTAAGTATGTATAAAGAGTTGTTTTTTGCTGTTGCCGGTACATTTGACCTGGAACAAGCAAACACTCCAGGTAGCCAGGTAATTGCCTATAAAGCCATCGCTGCTCTTATTGAAAGAGCATCCACTATGCAGCGAGGTAAAATTCGTAATTATAGTAAATTAATCCGAGATCGTGGCAGGATGTCAGTATCCATGATGCAAAATTGGTATACAGAAGCAAGGTATATTAGTTTTACTGAAGATGGTGATGAAGTAATGGGAGAGGTATATGGCCCTGATATGATTGTGCCAATGAAGCTTACAGTTGTAAGTGGTTCAACTATGCCGGTATCAAATGTACAGAAAAGGGAAGAATCATTAACTTTATATGATAAAGGGGCTATTGACAACGAAGAACTTTTAAAGAATATGGATTGGCCTAAATATGATGAAGTGATTACTCGTATGAATAGAGGGCCAATTGGCGATTTCCTTAGTAGGCTGGTTGAGGCAGGAATGCCTGAAGAAATGATGGAATACATGGATGAAATATCTAAATTTGATAATAAAAAACTTGAAAGAGGTCTTGAGCGCAATGAGATACCTTACTTTAATCAAGTGTTTCAGTTTGAGGGTATGCAGCCGGATGTAAAACAGGAGATCGAAATAGCCCGTGCAAGAGCAGAAGTAACTGAATCAGATGCAAGGTCAAAGAAACTTGAAGCGGATAGAATAGAGATATTGGCCCGTGCTGACAAGGAAGCGGCTTCTATCGATCAGACTGATGAACGAATTAAAATTGAACGAGCAAAAGTTGTTAGTAACAATAAAATTAAACAGCAAGAGCTGTCTGTAAAAGAAAAACCGGAGCTTAAAGAGGTAAAAAGTGCCGCTACACGATAATTATTGTAACTCCTGTGGTTATACATTCGAAGAACTTGTAAAGTGGGATGAATATTCTGTAAAATGTCCTAATTGTAATGGTATGGCGTTTAGAGTATATATAAATTTTAATGGCATAGAAAAGTCTACTCCTGATTGGATGTACAGTACCCTTGAAGTAGTAGACAAAGATGGGGGGCAGCATTGCCAAGATTTTTTAAAACACCCAACTCAGGGTACATACAAAAGTTGGTTAAAAGGTGAGGGATTACGTCCTATGGAGGAAGGCGAATCGACATCTATAAACCGTAAGAAACCTGACACTTCTGGCATCCGGAAAGCCGTACATGAGAAGTTCAGAAAAGATAACACTATTGAGGTAAAAACATGACAAAATTTCAAGAATATATTGAAAAGTTACTGAAGTATGGCTCCATTGTTAATTTCAATACGCCCGATGCCCCTGGAGGGGTAGTTAGTGATAGTGGTTCCGGTGGTGTTGATAGTGATGGCTCAAGCGATGGTATTGTTGGTACCGTTGAAGATATTCCTAATAATGATGACGAAGAGGGCGAGGGTAATAATAGTGATACCGGTGATGACGAAAATAATGATGTTGATACCGGTGATAATGAGAAAAGTGAGGATACTTCCAGTGTAGATGACCGAATTAGTGCACTTACTGATCAAATAAGTAAGTTAACTAGTTCTTTAGATAAAGGCCCTGATAGTGACAAAGACGGAGAAGGGGATAAGGTCGGTATCTCCTCTCTTGAGCACCAAGATTTAGTGGCTATGATGGCAGACGATCCTAAATCGTTTATTGAAAATATCACGTCAGTTATCCGTGAATCAGTTTCAAAAGACGTAAAATTAGAATCTGCTACAACTGAGTATAATAGCAAGATCGAGGAAACAATTGATAATTATGCTGAAGAAAATCCTACTTTTGAAAAAATGTGGGATAAGGGTGAACTCCAAAGATATATGGATAAACACCCCGGCCACAATGCAATATCTGCTCATATGACACTTACTATGGAGCAGCGTATTGAGGATGCAAAAAAGGAAGGTGCTGAACTTGCAGCAAAAAATTTTAGCACTAAACAAAAAAATCAGGTTTTAAGTACCGGACCAGGTATTACACCCGATCAGCGGGATGCAGCTTTAAAAAATCCAGAAAAATTTGGAGGCAAAGCCGCCGTATTAGCTGCACGGGCCGGTATTACTTAATAAGGAGAAAAAACGATGTCACTCACTTTCGAACAACTTGAAAGCGTAACAAATGATTATTTTATTCTGGATGGCGGTAAAGCTACCGACATCTATTTCGATACTTCATATCTTTTAAACCTGTTACTTAAACAGCAAAAGGGTATATGGAAAAGGCCTTCCGGTGGCCGTAAAGTTCGTATCCCGCTAAAATACGATGGTTCTGAGGCCGGTTTTTATGGTCGTGGGGATACGTTGTCCAGCGATAAACGCGACAACGTAAATGCCGCTTATTTTGAGCTTGCCCATGCCTATGGCAATGCAACTATTTTACGTCTTGACACCCTAGAAAACTCCGGCCCTCAGGCAGTAGTTGAGCTTGCTCTTGATGAGATTGAAACCGCTCAAATGTCCTTGACCAAAGTACTCGCTGGCTCTGTTTATGATCTTCCTGGTAGTGGTGCGGATAGGCTTACCGGTCTTCGTGCAATGTGTCATGAAACCGCTACTACCGCTTATGGTGGTATTGCTGAAGATGATTTAGTAGCTGAAGATGGTACTAAACCTTGGGAGGGCATTGTTGATTCCACTTCCGAGGGCATCACTACTACCGTTATTCGGGATATGGCCACTGCAGCTAAAATCCGTGATGGTGCTGGTGGTAAACCTGACATTGGCGTTATGCCGGAAGCTCTTTTTAATATTCTTGTTGATACCCTTACCGTTCAGCAACGATTTGTTAACTCTGCCGAAACAGCGAAGGCCGGTTTTACAGGGATCGAGTTTGAAGGAAAAACCCTTACTCCGGATGATTACTGTCCGTCTGGTTGGGCATTTTTGCTCAATACTAAGTATGTTGGTTTTGCAGTACATACTAAGGGTTTCTTTACCCGTGGTCCGTGGCGAGTTGTAGAAGATTCCCCGGAAGACAAGACCATGAAGATTTATTTCGATGGTAATATTGTATGTTCCAATCGTAGGGCACATATTGCTCATTCTGGCCTGTCATAAGTCAGTAGTTGGGTACTCTTGTTAACCTGCAGGAGGCGCAGTAGAGAGTGCCCCAAATATTAAAGTCCTCCAAAAGGATAAGGTAAAAGTATGTCTAGTCCCATGAAAAAAACAGGGTTCCGACAAGGAATCCATGTGCAGTCCGCAACACAGAGAGAAGCCATTGGTACGATTCGTATCCTACGTGATGGTAGGGTTTTTCGCTATTGTAAAAACGGGGCAGTAGCCCTGGCAGCAGGACAGTGTGTTATGCCCTCTGCCAATGATACAGATCTGCAGAATCAGGCCGCTGGAGCAGCCGGTGCTGCTTCTGTAGGTGATACTCAAGTTGTATTTACAGCCGGTGCCGCTGTTACAGCCGCTGAGGGTTTCTATAAGGGTGGTGTTCTCGGTGTCATTGACGGTGCTGGTCAGGGCCATAGTTATGAGATCGATGGTTCTTCTGCCGTTGCTGCTGGTACTTCAATTACTCTCACATTGTCTGAGCCTCTTAGGTATGCTATTGTTGCTGCTGACGAATGGACCTTGCATCCAAGTCCATATATGGGTGTTCTTGAAACTACCGGTGTGACTGTTCCATGTGTCGGTGTTGCCCATATTGCTGTAACCGCAGCATATTACTTTTGGGCACAGACCAGAGGACCTGTTTCTGTACTCAATACTTCCGGTTCTGCCATTTATATTAATGTCGGTCCAACTGCTGCTGGTTCTGTTGTATCTATCTCCACTGCTCTGGATATCGATCAGACGGTAATTGGTAAGATGATGGACGCTGCTGCTGCCGGTGACTATGGTATGGTCAATTTGTATATTGACTGATTAGAAGGCCTAACTGAATATTAGGGGTGGAAATTTCACCCCTTTTAATTCCAAAAAGGAGTTTAAAATGTCATTTGCTTATGCAATAACAAAAAAGGATGTATGGGGTTCTCATCGAGTTGTGATGGGAACATTTTCTCAAGCTAATACTGATACCGGTGGTGCGATTGCTACTGGCTTGAGATTAGTTGAAAATTTTGATATAACTTCTGAAGTTGAAAATATATCGGTATCCGGGGGAGAAGTGACTGTTACCACTGAAGATCCTGGTGGTGCTCAGGCCGGTTTTTGGAAAGCTATTGGAATGTAAAACGGTTTTATTAGTATATATATTAAAAGGTAACATTAATGGCTAGGTTAACGGTTAGTGACATTGTTACACGGGTTCAAATGAAGGTAACGGATAGTCGTATTGATGGTCCGTTTATTTTATCGATTGTTAATCAGTGTAATGTTGACATTGCTTCTGTGATAGATGTTAAAGAGTTAGCCACAACTGATGATGTTACCTTTTTATCTGGGCAAAATGAGATTTCTCTACCGTCCAATTTTCATAAAAAACTTATATTTGCTAAAAATACTACAACCAATTACAATTTGACCGTAAAAGATGATAGACGATTGGTTGATAGACAAATGGAAAAGATAGATAGAACTGGTAATGTTATTATAATTTGTAACGACTTTCCTAACATATATTATCAGTACGATCCGCCTTCCGATCAAGACGGAAAAATATATTATCATAAGCTTCCCACCGATTTAGAATTGGCTGATGGATTTCCGGCGTATATACCTTCTGGCCTAGTGTTTCGATTATATTATAATTATGTTCTTTCCCAAGTTTATGATATAGGAGAAGACGGATTAGAAGGGGAAAAGATAAATACGTTATACCATGATAGTCAATATAATAAAGCTCTTGGTGATCTTAAATTATTTATAGGTCCTGACCCTGATCTACCGGATAATTTAAATAAAAATAATCATTTTTTTGATTTTAACGATTATTAGTTGTATGAACAAAAATATAGTTATATATTCAAGAAGTTTGGGCGTAAACAATCGTGTTGAGCCCTCTAGTATACCGTATGATCCGGAAACTGGGGTCACTGCTTTTGAATATGCTGAAAATGTAGTTGTAGGTCCTAATGGTAAAGCATCATCTCGCAAAGGAATGACTTCTCGTTCTTCTGATTCATATCATTCTATATATTCAATTGGAAGTACTGGATATGTTGTAAAGGAACGAGCTACAGATGCTGCACTATATCAAATTATTCCTTCTTCTGATGGAGTGCTTACATTTAATGGAGTACGAAGTGGTTTAAGTAAAGAAGCATATATAGATTATTACACTATTGGTGATAATACATACTATTCTAATGGTGTAGAACACGGCATATTAAATAATAATATATCTAGTGCATGGCCCGTAAGTGAATGGAATGGCCCTGAAACCAAGACACCGTATAAAAGTACACCAGCCGGTGAGCATATAGCCTTTTTATCAGGCACTCATTATTTTTCAATTGGTAATGTGTTACATGCAACGCCTCCGGGATTATATGGAATATATTTTCCATCATTGGCGTTTAAAAAGTTTGGAAGTAAAATTCTTTTAATTGTTCCGGCCCATGACGGATTGTACATAGGAACTGAAAGAAGAATTCATTTTTTACAAGGATTGGAAATTTTAAAAATGCAAAAGACCACTGTAGCGGACTACCCTATAATTGAATGGTCGCGCAGTGATGATTTAATTAATCCTTTTCTTTTTGGATTAAATTCTATCATGCCATCATTTATTATAGGGACTGCTAAAGGACCGGCTATTTGTTTGCCGGGAGGACAATTAGAAGATTTAATTAGTAAAAATATAAAGCTTCCCGCTTGTACGGGAGCCGGGGCTACGTTATGTGTAGACGAAACCTTGATATTTCAAAGTAGAGGAGATTAAAAATGTGGGATTTAAGTACTGGTTTTAAAGCTGCACTCGCGAACACTGACCCTGCTTTCGGTACACGGGTTACTGGAACCACTGGCATCACATTAGGTGATGGTGATGGAACAGTAATAAGTGGAGCAGACACTATTAATGATGGTGATAGTGGACTAGCTGCATTTGCCGTTGATGAATGGTTAACTTTTAATTATCCTGGTAATGCAAATGATGCCAAGAGAGTGAAGGCATTAGATGTTGCTGCTGGCAAAATTGAAGTTGCTGCCGGTTCTTGGGCTTCTGCCGTTACCTCTAATAGTGATTCTAAACAAATTATGGAGGTTACTGGCGGCAATTTAAAAGCCATTATGCAGAATATGCAATTATGGCTTTATGGAGGCACCCAACCTGCTGATGCTGATGCTTCTGAAGGTGGCGCAACGGTTATTTGTAAAATTACCCTTGATGGTGGAACATTTGTTGTTGGCTCTGCAGCTAATGGATTAAATTTTGGTCAATATGCCAGCGATATGCTGCGCAGGGCCATAGACCCCGCTACCGGAAATGTTGAAAATTGGCAAGGTGAAAATCTCACCGATGGCACAATTACTTGGGCAAGACTTTATGCAAATGCTGCTGATCCAACTACCGGGGCTTCAACTACTGATGTTCGTATGGATGCGGCAGTTTCACAAACTTCAGGTGATATTATCCTATCAAATAGGACTGCAGTATCTGGAGCTACTACCGAGGTTGTGGATGTTAGATTTAAGATAGTTGGTGCTACTTACGTTGCCTAATGCTTATACTTTGGGGTGGTGCTAAAAAGGAACCTGTAACTATAACAGGGGCAATTGGTGTTGCTGGTTACGCCACAGGCTGGATCAATCCGATTGGATTAATAGTTGGTTCTATTGGTATATCTGGTCGCTGTATATGTGCTCCCGGCAACACATTAACTGGTGCGATTGGTGTTGCCGGACAATTAACATGTGGTTTTCTTTCAACTGGTGATGCATTTGGTGCTATTGGTATCGCTGGACAAATGACTGCTTTAATAACAACCGGTATAAATGTCCGTGGATCAATTGGTGTTTCTGGTTATATGTTAGGAGGAGCTTATAAGCAAGGCAGTATTACTGGAGCAATTGGGGTTATGGGGTGTATAACTTTTAGTGACATAGTATCAGTAGAAGTAGTAGGAGCGATAAGCGTTATGGGTCAAATGCGTACACAAGGTGAAAGTGATTGCTTACTTTCGAATATTGCTTACGATTCCGATAGTGGAGTATGGTCATGATAACTTGTACCCAGGGAGCTATTGGGGGAACTGGTGAAAAACCCACTACTTTTTTTAGTGGTTGGGATTTTAACTCTATGGCTAAAGTAAATGGTATTCCTTTAGGAGCTAATAGTGATGGTATTTTCCAATTGAATACTACTGAAAAAGATGCCGGAGTAAATTATACTAGAACTATTACGTTTGCTACTTCTGATTTCAATATTGACAATAATAAATTATTAATATTTTTATACTTTGGTTTTATTACCAATTATAGTTTCACAGTAGAAGTTAAATTTGATGATGGTTCTTGGAACATATACTCAATTGTACCAGCATCATCAGGGTTACAGAGGCGTAGATTAATGCTTGATATGAATAGTCGGGGTTTTTATCACACTATACGCGTTTCTTCAACCACTGCTTTTAAATTAAATTATATAAAGGGTTTGATAACGATCAGACCCTCTGGTTTAGTGGGTTATTAATATGGGTGACGGCGAAAGAGTAGATATACCGGCTAAATCGGTTTATGCTGGTGCATCATATTATAGGGTAGTTGAAAATGCTGAATGGGCTAAAAAAGAAGTCGATGAACATCTTCAACGTTTAAGTGATATTATTTCTGTATTAACAGATTTAATTGAGTATTATGATTTTACTCCAAATATTAGTCCATTTGTACCAGTAAATCCTGCCGCTGTTGCTCCTCCTACTAGACCAAATTTTGATGCTGTTGATTTTAACAACAATTGGCCGGATACAAATATTCCAGAACCTGTCCTGGCTCCGATAGAGGGGCTTGATTGGTCGTATGATGAGCCGGAACCTCCGATAACCCCAAATAATACGTTTGATTTTACTGGAGCAGATTATTCTTCAGATATGTATGTCGCCCTATTTGCTAAGATTTATAATGGTATTGTCGAAGGTGGTACTGGATTAACTGATGAAGTACATGCGGCAATTCTTGCCCGTGGTCGTGAAGCGTTTAGGGTTGTTGATGACCGGGAATATCGTAGGGCTCTGTCAGCAGCCGGGGCAAATGGTTTTGATTTCCCTGGAGATGTACAGGCAGTCATTCAACAAGAATCGTTGCAGGAGATCGTTGCTAAGGAAACCGATCTTATCAACAACACTACGATCAAGGATTATGATGCGGCCCTTGATATGACCAAGTATTTCATAGACAAGGGTGGGACCATAGAAGAAATGCTTCGTAACTTCTTTAGCAGTGAAGAGGACCGGCGGTTACAGGTGGAGACAGCAGCTAATGAGTTTATTTTCAAGATTTTTGAGCAGTCGACCAAAGTTTATTTGGGGAAGTGGGAAGGTATTAAAATTAAGTTTGAAGGCAATAAGGCGCAAATTGAAGCTGCAGCAGCACAATGGGATGCAGAAATAAAAGTTTTACTTGGTAGATACCAAGGGCTTCAATCCGCAATTGATGCAATCAGGGCCGAAAACCAGGGCAGAATTGATATTCGTAATAGTGATGCATTAATATATGAAACAGATATAAAGGCGTATACCGCAGAACAAACAGCTATTCTTGAACGTACAAACGTAATTTTAGAAAGTAACAAGACGACTTCACTTATTTCTCTTGATGAAGAAAAATTAAAAGCCGGTATTTATAGCGATAAAATTAATCTTTCAGCGGAAATGTCAAAAGCAATAGGCTCTTTGTACGCGCAGGCGGCAGCTTCGGCTTATGGCATTATTAATATGTCAATGGGCTATGACTCAAGTGAAAGAACTAGTGAAAGTTGGAGCCATGGCGAGGATCTTCGTGAAATACACAGTTATCAAGATGAATAAAATAGGAGAATATAATGACTGAAGCAGCGATTTTAATAGCGGACCAAACGGGAGGAGATCCGATAGCAACCCGTGAAGCTTACGAAGATATTGCTGGTGCAACAAGGTATATCGAAAGAGTAGATTTTTCATCTGGTAGGGTTGATACACCATGGACAACAACTTATTTGCGTGGAGATTCAGCGGCCATAACAACCGCTGATGGTGTAAACCTTGCTTCGCTTGCCTCTGACCTAACAAGTAATTTACTCGATCCTGGTGATTGTGCAATGGTACTTGTTAGTGCGTATACTACCCTTGGCGGGGCAACAGATTACATTGATATTACTCCTATCCTGTTTGATGCGGCAGGGACCGGAATAGCTAATATTATTGGTATCCTTGAGACAAAAAGAGCTTCCTGTTCAGCAGCATTCAGGGAAGCAGCCAGTTCAGGCCAATATCGGTGTAACTTACTTACTTGGGATGTATCGGGTGCCCATAAGATAGGGTTTCATATTACCGAGATAAGTACCAGCAATGGTATTAAACTCAAAGCAGCAGTAATCTAATGCGACGTGGAAACAATCGACGGATAGCTTCAATTCACCAGGAACGTAACCCTGTGCCTATTCCAGCGGCAACCGGCGGCGATTGGGATGCTTTTGCTGTTACGGCCAGTGGTGACTTGACACCGGACAATACCACTATTTTTAAATACGAACTATTTCACCAGTGTTATGTGACTACTCGCAAGGTAGATATATTAACCTTTGATATTAATGCCCTGGTAAATGACACTACCGAGTCAGCAAACCTTAAAATGTTGATCGTTGACGTTGATACCAGTGAATATGTCGGGTATCGAGCAGTTATTAAAGATGACGATGCAAATGATATTGTAGAACGGTCGGCAGATTCGGACACGTACTGTCATTCTGTTAACGGTTCAAATCTTGGTACTCATCATTGCGGGCCGGGATCTGATTTTAAATGGACCGGAGAAGTTACTGTATACCTGGATCGAACGGCACGAGTAGCATTGGTTCTTTTTGAACTGGATACTGTTGGTGCCGGTACTTCCGCATATACTCAAGATGCAGGGGATACACCGGATACTTACACTGAATTTCCAATAGATGATGTTGAGTTCGGTTGTACTTATGGCGAAGAATCGCGTATGAATGCCTATGACAATGATTTAAGTACATGGGAAGGTGTTGAATCTGGTGGAAGTATAGTACTACCGACAATGGATTCAGCAGAAGATTATTATTATAAGGTTTTTGTCGATACTTTTGGGCGAACGCCCACTCTAAGTTCCTTAATGCATTGGGACTATACCGGGGCAATATGATCCCTACGCGTACAGCAATAAAAGGAGATAGAGGAAGGGCAAATTTTTATAGGGGTTTTGCTAAAAAATTAATGCATGATCTGGAAACAGATATGCAATTTAACGAAAAACGTAATACCGGGTATTTCACTCATCACTGTTCTGATGGGACAATAATTCAAGGATGGAGTAACTTTGGCACTCGGCAGATTATCATAACCGTGCCGACAGGTGGCGAGGTAATTGAAGAAGAAGGGTGCTACTGCAACTCTTGCTTTACGGTAGGCCGGGTAATCAGAATTGATAACAGCACGCAGGAAACAGGGAGTAGAATAGCTTGTAGCCAAGAATACTCAGCATGTGATGATAATTTTCACGGGACCAGCAGGGAGACATATACAGTCGAATTATGCAGGAATAGGGATTCATGGATAATTGTTGAAGGTTGTAGGGTTCTGGACCATGCGACGTATTGTCCCGATGAATTTGTGGCTCTGATGCGATACCCCTTTGATGCTGACGGATTTGAACTTTTTAGTATTTGTATTACAACCTGTCCTAGTGCGAATTGTGGTGTGATTGCACCAGAAGGAATCGCGTATGTGATAGCACCGTTTACTGTAAATAGTTTATTTTTGAATACCCAATGATAAGAGAACTACTGACATTTACAGAAGCATCTTGCCTTGGTAAAGGTACAGTGTTATCTGTTGATTGGGTCAATAACCAGATGTCGGCAGAGATTGAAAAATACGAAGACGGTGAAGTCGTCACTGAAACAGTCACGGTTAATGGTGCCTATAATGGTTCAATAACCGGCTGGAACCTTGATCGAGAACAAACCGCTCAAGATGGAGCCAAGTATTTCTTTGAACAGAGCGCACAGGCCGGAGTAACAATTTTCAAGGTAGACGACGAATTTCTTTATACGGCAAGAAATGTTGATGGGGTAACAACCTATTTTGCTGTATCCCTGTATCCACAAACAGGCGAGACATCAATAGAGAAACGCCCGTGCTGGCCTGCCCTGCCATCTTTAATACAAAATTCTTGGCTTGTCCGGCCAACCTCTGAAGAAGCGGAAGACGGGTACGGCACACCTTTTATTGACACCGACAACGTTTCCCTGGTTGAAGCTTACAGTGATCAGCTCGGCCTGCAACGTGCCGGTGGCACTCCTTCTGATCCGGCCAACTTAACCTTGCTTACTAAATCTCTTTATTACGATGATTATTACACTAGATATATATGCCATCACCAATATGAGTTTGATTTTCACCATGAGATAAGTAACGCCTTTCTTTTATGGGAACAGAGCGTAACTCTCAGAGATTATATGATAAATTTTAATCTTTACACGACAGGTGTAGGGGTTAATGGAATTAAGTTTTTTACCACTCCTACGGCTGCTCACCATAAGTTTTATTTCTCCATGGGCACGATAGGCGAAGATGAAATTTCAATGCTTGTTACTGTTGGATGGGAAAGATACCACGATGGTATTGATTACGCTTTTCGGGGGCTTGTAACAGCTACAAAAATCACAGACCCTTTTCAGAATAGAGAGATAATTGAAAATGCTTTGGCGGGGACATTAGTTGGACGCACCTATAACTTTGACAGAACATACTCAAGTGAATTGCCGGTGCCGACAGTTATTAAGTGGTTTAGAGCAGTGTATACGCCAAACAAGATGAATAAAATCTCGTTATCCCATGAGTGTGAAAACAGACAAAATGACAGTGGGCCGGAGGATTTTACATGGTATGCCCTGTTTTTAAACCTTGGGATATCAGCAATTAGGGAAATTCTCATAGAAAGAATTGATGTATCTGTTAACGCAGAGGCGGATATTACCGTAACTTATCCGTCGTATGAACAGATGGGAACTTTTGCTCAAGTACGGCTACACCCTTCACCACCTCAAGGAACAGACGAGCTGTCCGGGACTCAACCTGTCCTGGTGTCTGAAACAGGTACAAGGTTGATGGCCACATTAACCGGCTTGACCACTTGCACTGATTTTACAGATTATAACTGGACGAATCAAAAAATAACATATACTGGACCATCTGGTTTAATCACAACACTTGACGGAGGAAGCGGGAGTATAACCGGGTATTCAGGGGCATGGTACGGTTCGTCAACGACAAAAACACACACAAAATTAACCGACGTTCACTGGCTGCATATTGATCTTGATAAAGATTTTTATATTTTTATTGAAGCAAATTTGATCAGCGGCACGGCTTCATGGACCGGAACAACGGGAGACAGTGGAGATATAACCCTATACCTTTATGTATACTACGCTGGAGTAAAAACTTTACTTTCTACAAATGTAATAGATTCCTCATATTATAATGGTTCAAGCGTGAACAGAGGCGCAGGCATGTGGGCTCCTACTGATGACAACGAGATTGACCTTAGGTGCCTTCAGGGGATATTTGGTAATTTTACAGCATCCACAACATACACCATATATCATGACATTTTGCCGTATATGGGAAGTGGAACTTTAAAAGTATTAGAAGCAAATAAAATTTATATAGGGCAAACATTCTTTTCCCATCCACTTGAAATAGAGCGCACCGCAGATGGTTTGATGTGGCTTGAGTGGGATTCTTTAGAGATCATAGAAGTAAATGGTTTGCTCATAGCTAAAATGGACAACCCAATCACTTGGGACCATGAGCGTATATTCTGGACCAGTGATGATGACCTACACAGTGAAATGCTGGTAAACGCAGGAAACGAAAACCATACAAACAGGTGTTTGATATAGGAGAATTAATATGGCTGTTTCAACAATGATAAATAGAAGAAATGAAAAAAATAAGCCGTCATCTGTATTAACGGCAGAAATTAGAGCAAGGAAGGATGCTCGTAGGCAAGCCGATCGTGATCATGATATTAAAATGAAACAGATGGGTATTACCAGTGAAGAAAAGATTGCTAAAGGCGGTGAAATAGGGGCAACTGATCGTCGAAAAATGATGGAAACCGGTAGTACTTTAAGAGAGTCGATGTCTCAAGAGGGGCAGACCGGTAGAAAAAGGATGGGCGAAATAGGGGAGATGAATCGTAAGAGGCTTGGTGAAAGTGCTGAAAGCGGTAGACAAATCTTAAGATCCACTACTCAGGATAAAATAAACCAACGTAGTACGGAGCAGCAAAATAGATCGCTTGGTGAAAGGATACGTCAATATGATATTGGTAGATTTGATACTGCTGTTTCATCTTTAATGGCTCCTAAAGAAACCGCTACAGGTGAAGAAATTGCCGGTATGTCTAGTTTAGAAGCTATTAATCAATATAGGAATCAGGAAGAACTTAGAAAAGCTGGATCATTAGGAGAAATGAAAAATTTGCTAATGCTACAAAAAATTGATGCATTAAGTCCAGAAGATAAGGCTTTATTTGATGAAATGAACGATGAGCAAAAGCAAATATTCTTGGGAAATTAATTGATGGACCCTAAAAAGTTTGAAGAAATAATGGCACAAAGGCGGGGAGCATCCGTTGGTAAACGTATTGTTGATAATATGGAGCCGGTTGATAGTATAGGACCTATTAACGAGTTTTCCCGTGGGATTGGTCGTGGTGCCATAAAATCCGCTGCTGCTCTTGGTCCCGGTGTGATTGATTTTGCATATAACACAGCGGGTAGGGCTGGTGAAGCTTTATCTAAAAAAGTTGTTAGGGCTATGGGAGTCGATGTACCAGACTATGTAAAACCGGAACCATCTTCATTTAGTCTTCTTGGTGTTAGTCGTAAAATTTTAGAAAAAGCTGATAAAGTTGTAGAATCGCCTACTTTAAAGGGATCAAAGTCTCTTGAAAAGGGGTGGCGTGAAGGAGTAAAGGATATTAATTGGTGGGCCGGTAATCTTGGTGAAATGGCTCCTGCAACTTTATCCATTATGGGGATAGCTAAAAAAATTATAGAAAAAGAGGGTAAAAAACATTTGGCTATATTAGCCAGTAACTCTGCTAGTAAATCCGCTAAGAAAAAAGCGAAAATAGAAATAGGAAAAATTTCAGCTAAGGCTGCTATAGGACCGTCTGTTGCATTGGAAGGATCAATGCAACATGATGAGTACCGTAAGTGGGAAAAGAAAAACCCTGAAGATGCAACCGCAATGGGTGATATTATAGCCACTATGTTTGGTGCTGCTTCCGGTGTTCTGGAAGGTGCCGGTATAGGCGGTATGATGATGGGGCCATTTATTAAAAAATTTGGGAAGGAAGCTGGAACTAAAGCGGCTTCCGGTTTTTGGAAAGAATTTGTTAAAGCTGCTCCTAAAAATATTCTTATTGAAGGTGGGACGGAAGGTGCACAGCAATATATTCAAAATATAGGAAAAAAGATAGGTTATGCTCCAGATACTGAATTAACTGAGGGTATCATGGAATCACTAATACTTGGTGGTGCCATGGGTGGGGCATTTAGTACTTTTGAAGCTGGTCAGGCTAAAGCACCAAGAAATCAGACTGAAAAAGATATGATGACTATACTCAAATCGCGTAAGAGATTAAGTATAGTAAAAGGAGATATTGCAAAACAGCAAGAAATTTTGGATAATACTGATCCGGAAAGCAAAGAATACGAAAAAGCAAAAAATAAACTTGAAAAAGGTATTATTGAACTTGGTAAACAAGAGGATATAGTAGGAAAAGTATCAAAAAGGTTAAAGACGGGAACAATAAAAGAGGAAGGAGTTTCTATTGCCCCTACAGATGAAGAAGCTTTTGGCACTACTATTGATCCCACTTTAACTATTAATGAAATAGCAGAAGGAATAGACAGTGGTGAAATTACCCCTGATGATTGGGATAAGGCTCCTAAAGAAAAGTATACTGAGGAAGAAGTTGAAGTAGTTGAGCAACATGTAAGTGATATAAGAAATCAACAAGATATAGATACTCTTGCCAGTGGAAAAGAAGTTTCCCCGATAGTTGAGCAGGAGGTTATGGATGGTACCGGTAAAGAGTCAATTTGGTCTACTCTACCTGAAAATTTTACTGATCAGGAGGCTGTAGATTCGTTTCAACAAGATTTAGTTACTTTTGGTGGGGATAAAGCCGCCGCCGTATCCTTATCTAAAAAACCCATTTCAGAACCTGTTCAGCAATTGGCTGATTTGTTTGGAGTAAGGATAGTTAATACTTCTATAAAGGCAAAGCCAGGTGGAATCAACCCAAATGGAATGATTCATCCCAATAATCCTAATTTAATTTATATGAAGGACACTGCCAGTAGACCTGAAATATGGTTACTAGGCCATGAATTTAGTCATTCTTTAGGGAAAAACAATCCAGAGGCATACGACACGTTGATGAAAACAGCGATTCCTATGTTTAAACCATCCGAATTTGTTGCATATCAAAAAGCATTATCCAAAAAGATGGGTAGTAAAGTTGATAAAAAAACAGTGGCTAAAGAAATGTTAGGTGATTTTGTTGGCGATAAATTTGTTGATAAAAATTTTTGGTCTAAAGTACATAAAGAGAACCCGTCCCGATTTAAAGAAATAATCAACAGTCTTCGTGAATTTATAAGCAAAATAACAGCTAACTTTACTGGTGTATCTCCTGAGTCTAATAAATTTTTTAATGATATACTTTCCCTTGAAAATACTCTTGTAGATGTACTTAATGAACATGTAGGGTACACCGGTGCTGTAGAAAAAGTTGTTCAAAGCAAAACACCTACTGGTGATATTGTTGATCTTAATAGAGGGAATAAGCATCTTACCCATATTCCTATTGGTGAGAATGGGCAGATTCTTATGCGAGAGGACAAGGATACTATTTATATAGAGCGATTTGCCCGTGCTGGTGCCCGTACTACGCAAGGAATGACCAATACTCTTACTGGTGAAGGAAAAGGTGGTCCTACAGCTGTACTTAGTGATATAAAAGATTATGCTAAGGAAAAAGGGAAAAAGATTGTTGCTAATGTAGAGAACAATCAATACTTATCCAAGCAAGGTTTTAAGCAGACTGACAGTACCATGACATGGGAAGCTATCAAGGAGGGTACTGGAGCGGCTCCCGTTGCAGGCGGCACGGTATCCGAGGCCACAGGTACGGCCCAGGATAAGAAGAGCAAGGACAAGGCCGCGAGAATAGCTCGTGAGATGGAAGACAAAGAGCTTCGTGAAGCCAGACAAGAACTAAGGGGTCTTGATAAAAAGATACAAGACGAATTAGATGTGGCTAAAACTGGTACTAAAGAAGAAATTATCTTTGCCAAAGAACAACATAATAAATTCGTCAATCGTAAAAAGGAACTTGAGGCCAAAGTAACTGACATAGTTACCAAGAGGGAAAAAGATGATCAAAAAACAGGGAAACAAGTATCTGGTGATGGACAGCCGGGGAAGAAAAAGGTTGGGGACGCACCCAAACCTACAAAAAGCAAGAAAGCAGATCGCGGCGATAGAGATAAACAAGGCAAAAAGAAGAAGGAAGTAAAGCCTAAAACTCTTAAAGAAAAGGTAACGGAAGTAAAGCAGGAGGCCGATTATAAAGAAATAGGAGGCGTTACCGCTGAATTTAAACGAATTACTGATTCTCTTAATAAGTCTGGTCAGCACGGGGACCCGATAGCTTTTGCTGATGCCGTTATAGAAGCAGGTATTAAAATAAATGTAAATGAAGAAGAGTTGGCTTATCAACATGCATTTAAAGTACATATGATGGGGGAGGAAAATGTCCCCACTGCTAAAAAGGCCAAGAAACGTAAAACTAAGTATACCAAAGAAGAACAAATAAAGTTGAATGTTCTTACGGCCATGCTTAATGAAAGTAACAGGTATACAGGTATAGATCAAACCCTTACTGAAAAAGAAGTAAAAGAAGAGATAGATAGAAGGGTCAGGGACCATAAAGAGGAGACGTCATTTAACGCTGAAATATCTAATGAACCAAAATCTCTTACTGATGAATTACAATTTAGTTTAGAAAATAAAATAAAATTTGCCAAAAAAAGAGCTAATATTGTTGCTAAGGAAGCATCACAGAATAGCTCTAAGTATACTATTGAGCAGTATAAAAAATTAGCTAATAATATTATATATGAAATTGTTAGTAACCCTAAGTATTCATATATAGATTATGATGCTAAGATGCGTAATAATATTGATAATTATGCTCCGGGTACGGATGAATTTATTAAAAAACTTAGTAATAAATTTGGATTTTCAGAAGTATTAAGGGTACCATTACGATCTAATCTTAAAAAAGTAAAAGAGGCATATAAACATGTTTATGGTAATTCTGCTACTTTAAGAAGAATAGTAAGGGGTGCCCCTAATTATAAACGTACAGCTACAGGGGTTGATGAATTACAATTTAGTCTTGCTCCTAAAGTTGGTTTAATTAAAGAATATACTGAATCCCCAAGTGATATTGTAAAAAAAATAAAAAATATATGGAAACCTACTACAAATTTAAATAATGCCAGATGGCTTACTTATGATGGTACATTTTTAAGTGACCCTAAAAATACTACTAATGCTATTTCTCATAGTAATATATCAAAATATATCAAATTAAAAAATGGGAATAAAATACCAGTTAATGATTTACAAAATGGATGGAAACATTTTGTAGATGCCACTGGTTCAATAAGAATACATACTTTAAAAAATGGTATTATTCATGCAGTGTCGTTGGATAGACAACCAACAAAGCGCCAATGGGCAATGCTAGTTAAGAATACTGATATATCTGAACCATTAAGCGTTGAAATTAGTCTTTTACCCGATGATATATCATATCAACATAATGTAGATATACCATTAAATAAACTTAGGCCATTAATAGAAGAAGTATTAATTGAATCAAATAAATATTTAAAAGATGAAGGATTTAGTCGTAATTTCAACCCGAATGAATTGCAGTTTAATTTAGATAAAAGGGTAGATGCTAATGAGGCTTTTGTCGCTCCGATTAAGCAAAAGATAAAGGACCTTAAGCTCGATACAAAATTACCAAAAAAACTATCCACTAACCAGTGGAATGATACTTTTACAAAGTTAACTCGTAAAGGCAAACTTAACCCGGAAGAATACGAATTTTCTTATCTTCCTGAATGGCTAGCCGAGCAGGAAGGCGATGTTTCCCGTGAGGATGTGCTTAATTACCTTACCGAAAACGCACCTAAAGTTGTAACACATAGAAAAAATGATATTGTTTCTACTGCTAATGCTGAAGTAAGAGACTTGTTTTTTGAGGGTTTTAGTAATGATGATAAACCTTTAAAAAGAGCAGTATATGTATCAGTAATGATACTAAAAAGAAAATTTAAAGATGAAAATCTTGATATAATTAAAGGTAAATCAAAAGAAATAGCTGACAGTTTGGTTGATCGTTTTGCAAAGGGAAGGGGTACAGAGAAACAAACCGCTGAACAAAAGTTAAATGCATTTAGGGGTGATGAACTAGGTGGTATGGTGTACGATGAAATAGTACACCGATATAAAACCGAAGAAGAACATAATATTGAAGAACAACAACAAATAAGGGCCATCCGTGCTGAAGTATATCAAGAGGCTAAAGATGAAAATTTAAGTGATCAGGATGCAACTGATTTAGCGCAGGAAGCGGTAGAAAGATGGTACAATGATGAACATGGCGGATACTATGAACCACCTGACTATAGCTACGATAATATGGTTTTGCCTGGGGGACTTGGCAACTATAATGAAACTTTAATATACTATAATTCCCCTAAAGGAGAGTATAAAGGAACTGGTCAATTACATTGGGGCAAAGACAATATTCTAGTTCATACGCGCTATGATGATCATGCGGTTTCAGGAAGTAACGAAAAAGCTTTGATGTTATATGAGAATCAGTCTGATTGGCAAGCCGATATTTCTAAAAAGGGAGAGCTTAAATCCCTTACAGCTGAACAAGCGTTAAATGAATTGATCCCTAAAATTAAAAAAGATATTATTGCTTATGATAAACTTAAAACAGTAACTCCACTAATAAGTTATTTTACATCAAAGAATAAAGGAACAATAGTAAAAACTGTATTAGAAGATATGGTGAATCGTAGAAGTGTTACGATGTTTAAGGAGCGCAGTTATAATACATATAATGATTATATCCCATCTGATGATGTTAGAAAAGCAATTATTGATGCGTATACAGAAAATAAAAGTAGTCATGAAGCAAAGAAATATAGTAATTTAACCAATAAAGAAATTATTAACACTGCTAGAGATGTCATGCAAATGGCAAAGCAAGTATCAATAACACTTAAACATTTTAATAATAGGTTTAACCGCGCTGTTGAAAATTTCCGTAATGAAAATCGATTTGCTGATTATAGGGAGGATGCAAAGGATCTTCCTTTCAACATGACTTTGGGCTATCCCAATGCCCCTTATAAGAAAACATGGCCATTGCTTGCGTTTAAAAATGGAATGATTGAAGCATATAATCGCGGCGATGATTATGTAGCTTGGCCTTCTACCGGCGATCAGATAGCAGAAATAGAAGGATGGGGTAACTACCAATTTAAAGGGATCATTGACAATATCACTAAAACCATGCCCCGGCAAGTTGATGAATTTGTTAAAAGGTATGGCGGTAAAGTAGAAAAGATCGATATAGAAGGCGGCGGCAAAGTAAACGCTGTTAAAATAACTCCGCAACTTAAGAAGCTTATTGAAGATAGGCAAGTGCCGCAATTTAGCCTTGACGAACCGATAGATCCTAAGGACCCAAATCCAGAAGTGCAACAGCAAATTGAAAAGCACATGCAATCTGAGAAAAAATCTTTGGGAGAAAAAATAAAAGATAGAATATCAGCCCTATGGAAAAGTTCTACATCTATGATTCCTCAGATCCGTCCGGGGGAATTGGGCTATTTTAAAGATAGGATTCGCCTAGCCAAGGAAGTAGATAAATTTGGTTCTCAACAAGCATTTTTTAGGATTTATGCCGCCATAGGCAAATTGTCTAACGATGAGAGACAAGTGTTTACTATGAACCTTGTTCTCAACGATATGCTCAATGATACTATACCAAATGAAGACGGGGTTGCTATCCTTAAGGACGGTCATTTACCATTTAAGTACAAGACGGTTGATCAGGTAAGGGCAAGTTTACGCCATTTTAGGGAACAGGCAAAAAAATCTCCCCGCGTGATGAATGCACTAGCCAGAAGAAGAAAATCTATGTTAAAAATTCAGGGGGAATTAATAGATGCCGGTTTCCTTAAAGAAGAATTAAGAGGCAATGATTCATATTTTCATCATGAAACTCTGCAGCATATGGTAGAGGGTGATGGTTATTTGTTTGGTATGCACCGGGGTGCAGGTGGCAAAAGTCTTAAAATGACTAAAGATAGGGGTTCTGATATAAGTGCTTATAGTCTTGATTATATTACTTCTGAATTTGCTGTGTTGTCTGATGCTATTGCTACTTTAGAATTAAACAAAATAAAAAAACAAATTAAAGCGGTATATGATATAACTCCGAAATTAGAAAAAAAGGCTAATGGTGGAAAACTAATTCCTCTTAAAGGTTATAAAATTTTACACCCTGCACAGCTTCCCGGATGGGGCGCGACTCCTAAATTTCCTGATGTAATTGCTGCTAATATATTGGAAAAAGCAAAAATTGATCCAAAGGTAAAGGAGGAGATGCAAATAGCCTCTGGTGTTGACGAAAAATGGATTGTCCCTGAAAAAATAGCCGATGCCATGAGCACTGTTCGTGAAATAAGTCACAAAGAGATTTATAGTAAAATATCGGAATCCTTTACTCAAGCATGGAAAAAATGGACATTAATTAATCCGTTTAGGATTATAAGATATAATATAAATAATATGTCTGGCGATGTTGACATTGCTCTTGCTTATGATTGGCGCATTATGCAATACTTACCACAGGCCATGAAAGATATAGCCGGTGATATCAATACCATGGGCATGAAACTTCCTTTTAATATGCAGAGGTTTGGTAGTCATATGACTTCTGAAATGAAAGCCGAAATGAAGGAAGCCCATAGATTGGGTGTTATCGGCGCCGGGTTCGTTATGCATGAAGTAACGGATATTTCTAGTGAATTTGAGGCAATTATGCGTGGACCTCAGGGTAATTTTGCTTCTAAATTTGGGCAAAAATGGTGGCAAGGGTCAAAAGACATAACTAACTACCGTGAAAACTTACTGAGATTAGCTTCTTATCGTTATTTTAAAGACCGTATAAAATCAGGAGAAAAGAACATATACGCTGCTTCAAACCCCACTGAAATAGATGAAATTCGTAATGTCAATGAAAAGGCCGCTAAATTATCGCGTGAGCTTATTGGTGATTATGGCAGGTTGTCAGAAGGTGGGGAATGGATGCGCAAGCATATGATTCCTTTTTATTCGTGGATGGAAATCAATGCCCCAAGATATGTTCGTATGATGCGAAACCTTTCTCATGAAGGAAAATCAAGAGGGAGGGCCGTTGCATCTAGTTTAACTTGGAAAACGTCTGTGCTTGGTGCAAAGTTTATGTTGTTTACTGCCATGGTAACGGCATGGAACAATCTTTTATTCGGGGATGATGAAGATGAATTAAAAGGATATCAAAAAAGACAGATGCATTTATTATTTGGTAGAAGGCAAGATGGTTCTATTAGATATATACCTGTATCGGGTGCTTTTCGTGATGCCCTTTCGTGGTTTGGTGGGGATGATATATACTATGATATTAAAGATATAACATCTGGTAAATCTACTATAGGAGAAAAGGCAAAAGAAATGGGGTTGGCCCCTGCATGGAAATTTTATCACTCTTCTCGCCCTATTTTTAGATCCGCTGGTGAAGCTATATCTGGTTTTACTATGTTTCCTACTAATAGTCCAAGGCCTATACGTGATAAAATGGATTATGTATCCAAAACCTTTTCTATGGAGCTTGCTTATAGATTTGCTGCTGGTAAGCCTACCCGTGGTCTGGCAAAAGAATTTCAAAGCAAATTGACCAAAAATGTTGATCCTGGTGAGTTGGCTTACCATGAAATAAGAAATAAAGTTAGGGCATATAATAAAAAAGTTGGCCGTAAAGAGTTTAAATCTCAGCCTACTAATATATCTAATGCTCTATATTATTATAAAAAGTCAATTCAGTACGGAGACTTGGCCGCTGCCGAAAAATACTGGGAAAAATACCTTGAGATGGGCGGTTCTTTAAAAGGACTACAATCAAGTATACGGTTAACTCGTCCTACCGGGGGCTTACTTAAAAAACATAGAAGTGGTTTTTATAAAACTTTATCTGATAACGATAAAATTCTATTAAATAAAGCATCAAAGTGGTATAGACAAATATATTCAAATTTGTATAATAAGCATTGACAAGGCGTGTTTTTATATGTTATAATAAAAGAATAAGGAGAGACATTATGAATGTCATTTTTACAAAAGATAAAGTAGCGGATTCTGTTGTACGGTTTGTAAGAGCAACAGCTACACGCCCTGTAACATTTCAAGTTGATGGAACGTTGGGCGGTGATGTTATTACTATTAAAGGTATCGGCATTAATGGAGCGGATGAAACTGCGTTGCATACTGATATTACTTTAACTGCCGCTGCTCCGGTTATTATTTTTACATATCCTATTAGGGTTATAATTGAAAAACCCATAACTACCAATAATGTTGGTCTAATGGAAGTTACTTCGTAATCTATGGTAACGCGGAAGTTATCGGATGGTACCGGGCATCTTACAGATGGTACCGGGCATCTCATAGATGGGAGTACTGGGGAGACTGCGGACCTCAGTGATACCATCTCTCTGTCCGACTCTGTAACTGCGTTTGGCGGATATAGGGCTTCACCATCTGACACAGTAAGCCTGTCCGACTCTGTAACTGCGCTTGGTAACTACTCTGCAGGGCTTGCTGATACAGTAGACCTGTCCGATTCGGAAGTCTCCATCAGGCACCTGCTGGCACTTCTTCCGGACGACGTGTCGCTCTCTGATCTGTTAAACATTGTGTATTCTGCGAAGGGAGTGTTAACTGACACCATCTCTTTGTCGGATTCTCTGGTTACTTCTGCACAGTATCAGTCAACTCTTTCCGATACCGTCACTTTTTCCGACCTTTTAACCGCTGTGGCCTTTAGTGGAGCGAATTTGATTGATACTATATCCATGTCGGATTCTCTCAGCTCGCTCGGTGGTTACTCTACCAGCTTGGAAGATACGGCTGAGTTTTCTGATTCAGTCTCGACGGTTGCTCAGTATTTGACTTCTTTGGTGGATACGGTCGAGCTGGCGGACTCTTTAAGCACTGTTGGCGGGTTTTCTACGGCTCTCAGTGATACCGTGGCGTTTTCCGATTTGCTTAATGCGGTGTCGTCCAGTGGAGCGAACCTGGTCGATACCATCTCTTTGTCGGACTCTTTAACCGGTGTGATTACCTTCAAGAGTGATTTGGCGGATACACTCTTATTTTCCGATGCTGTTGCTGCCCTTGGCAGGTACTCTGTAAGTCATTCGGATACGCTGGCCCTGTCAGATGTGGATAGTTTGCTTGCAGGGTTTATTACAAGCTTGTCTGATACTGCGTCGTTGGCTGATGTTCTGGAGGCTCTGATCTCCACAGGGGCAGATCTTTCTGATGTAGTGTCTCTTGTGGATGTGCTGATTGCGGAGATTTCGTACAAGCTTGATGCTTCGGATACGGTTACGCTTTCTGATAGCGTAACTACAGATATGTCCGCAGCTTTGAGTGACACGATAGCGTTTGATGACTCAATTACTTTCGGATATGTGATGGATGCGTCGTTTACTTTTAAACGGGCGTCGCAGACATCGACGTTTACAAGAGACGTTAATTTTCTTAGATAGCTTAAAGAGGTAGTTATGGCCTTATCGCGGTTCTATAAACAGATTTCAGAAGAGTTTCCTATAGGGGCGGATTTTTCTGAGAATATGGAGTCTACTGAGACGATTTCTTCTCAAACAATAAGTGCGGTGGATACTGCCGGGGCTGATGCTACGGCGGATATATTGGAGAATCCTACTAATGATGGGGCGCAGATGGCGCTGATAAAGGTGAAGGCCGGGACGGAGGCGTTGTCGCCGTATAAGATAACTTTCAAGGTAACCACCAGTTTAGGGTATAAGTGGGAGCTTGATGTTGAAATGCAGATAAATGAACTTTAAGGAGAGAGTGATGAAGGAGAGAATGGAAGTTAAGGGCGTATGGCGACTGGTACACAAGGACGCGCAGGGGAAGGTCGTAAGTGATGAGGAGGTCGAGAACCTTGTGACGAACCAGGGGTTTAACTATATATTTGATTCGGCCCTGCACGACACCACCAGTGTTGCCACATGGTATTTTGCACCCTATATTACTGCATTTACGGCTGCAGTGGGCAGTACGTATGCATCTCCTGGTGGCACCGAGTCTACCAACTACACTGAATCCACCCGGCAGGAGTGGGGTGAAGGGGCCAGTTCCGGACAGAGTATTACAAACGCCTCTGCTGCCACCATTACAGCTGATTCCGGCGGTATGTCTATTCTTGGTATCGGAGTTGTTGGTGCCCCCACGGCGGGTACATCGTCTACGAAAGGGGATACAGGCACGTCAGGAGGGATACTTTTAGCTGAGGTAGCTGCTGTCAAAACACTCGCTGAAAGTGAAACTCTTGATATCACATACACACTAAGCAAGGCGTAATGTGAAAATTACGGCAAAAGAAATAACAGCAGAACTGCAAACCCTCTGGCCTAATCTCGTCGATGTGTGGCCGATGGACAGTGAGTTTTGGTGTCCTACATATAAGGAGTTGCAGGATTCCTTTGAAAGGATAGCTCAGTACAGAGAGGAAGCAGCTAAAATTTTACATTTGCCTTCTGGTAAAGGTTTCACACCAATGGGACATGACTGCGACAATTATGCTCTTGAATTGCAGGCGGATATTTCCCGCTACCGTTATTTTGTTGCGAGTGAAAAAAGTATTGAGTTTGAGGATCTGCTTTCGTGGCCGTTTGGAACTGCTTTGTGTATGAGGGTGAACGGGGAAAGCATTAATCACGCGGTTAATATCTGCCGAACCCGTGATGCAGGGATTGTTTTTATAGAACCGCAGGATTTTTCCACGTGGGTTGCCAATAAAGTAAAAGATTTTCCGTATTTTGTGGAGATGAGATGAAGAATATATTTGTGGTGCTGGTTGCCGCCTTTCTCCTGTCCGGGTGTCTTGCCGGGACAAGTCTTGATGACAAGTTCATGGGTGATATCCAAACAGCATTTGAACCCGTTCCAAGAGACTTTGATCCCCGTGAGGCCGCAGCGGAAACAGGGGCAGATGTAGATATTTCCGCACTGCCTAACACCATAGGCACCGCCACTGCGAGTGACGAGCTTGTTGCCCATGATCAGAGTGCGGCTGAAGGTTCAAGGATTGTAGGGATTCATTTTTCTGCTGCTGCCGATGAATGGTTGAATGGGGTGGGGGGTTTTACTACGCCGACTGCCGCTCAGGTTGACGCTGTTTCAGCTGCTTCAGGTGGAACGTTTAAGGG
>Ga0190284_1000275_pt1 | contig 34326 bp, 24 predicted proteins | sample 48691812_MG_FD_161668 | JGI IMG/M metagenome (GOLD analysis project Ga0190284, IMG submission 161668) | Hydrothermal vent microbial mat bacterial communities from Southern Trench, Guaymas Basin, Mexico - 4869-18-1-2_MG | ecosystem: Environmental > Aquatic > Marine > Hydrothermal vents >...
AAATAGAAGCGAAATTCCCGGGAACGAACAAGAAAATTTTCCTGGCCGTAAACCTACCGAAATCGGACAATTGTTAGTCGGGTATGTCAGGAGTTCTGAGCCTAGTTCGTAGCCGTCGATGTACTTTGCCGTCGTAAAGTACCAAATTCCGCCGACGACTCGTCCGTCATCGGTGCAGATCAGGAGCCGGCCGAATGAATCGCACCAGAATCCCGTCTCCTGGAATTCCTTCTTGAACTGCGCCTCTGAGGTGAAGGTCAGCGGATAAAAATCCCCGCGGAGGGAGAGATCGGTGATGATCTGGTAGAGATCATCGAGTTCCGATGCCCTGATGGTGCGAAGATGTATTCTCTTGCCTCGAATCATGTTGCCTCCTTGATTGGGTGCCGGTGATTCAGCCAGGATGAAGTATTCTATCATTTTCGAGGAGTATGAAAAAAAATAATCAATGGTTGCACCCGTGCGCGAGCTGGCTTAGGCTCTTGACGCGTGGATTTTCAGCACGCTCGGCCAGAGATCGGCGGGAGATTTGAAAAAGCATCACCGTTCAATCGGCATGACAGCAATGTTTGGTAGAAGAAAAGGAGTACAACATGGCAGAGGCGAAGAGAAGACATGGATGTTTGACGGCATGGTTGATCTTGATGCTCGTAGCAAACTCTCTGGGTTTTCTCATTTATCTTCTGGGCGGCGAATTAGTCAGCGATGCTTATCCCGATGCTCCGGCATGGGTATTTACCGTTATGATGATTTTTTCACTCTTCAACCTCATCTGCACCGTCGCCCTGTTTCAGTGGAAGAAATGGGGATTTTGGGGATTTTGCGCATCGAGCGTCGTTGGTCTTCTCATCAACCTGTCCATCGGTGTAGGAATAGGTTCGACGATATTCGGGCTCATAGGCGTGGCACTTTTGTATGGAGTCCTGCAGATCGGCAAGGACAACAAGGGGTGGCCACAACTCGATTGATCGATGACGCTTCGCAACAATTTTAGCCATAAGAGTGAAACACAGAATATGATGTCACCAGAGAGTCAGGAAGAATCCGATCCTAGCGGAAATCTGGACAAATCAATCTATCGCGGCAAGGTCTGGGTATTAGCGGTAATTCTCTCTTGGTTGGCCATAAAGCTTCAATGGGCGATGATGGCGGTCCTCTTCGGACACGAAGAATTACTGCCGCAACAACTGATTCGTGTGCTCTTTCAGGGGCCAATACTCTATGCGATATGGGCGGGTCGAAATGGTGCGCGTATTTTGTGGATCACTATATCGATTGTGGGTATTGTTTATGCGATATTCAATTTCGTGGATACTCGAGACCTCTTTATGAATGTGTTGATCGTGGAACTCCTGGCAGTCAGCGTTTTCGAGGTGATTGTACTTGCTTTTATTCCCAGTGTGCGTGAGTTTCAAAGAGCACAACGATCTCTGCGTTTCTGGCCATGGAAGCCTACATTGTGACATAATTTGAAAAACGGTTTGAAAGAACGCTACACGAGGAACCGCGCTCGCGCTGCTGCATCTCGTGACGAAGACTCTATTAATTGAAAGAAAGATCGGAGATTGGGAAGTCTGGACAGGCGCGATGAGCCGCCGAAGAGCCCCTACTCGTTGCGGTAGACGTAGTGGCAACGGCTGCAGAGGCTGCTGACGGAGTCGAATATCTCTTGGAGCTCCTCGTCGGTGGAAACCGTTCCCTGCTCGACGGCGCTGCGCCGCTGCTCGAGGGTATCACGGAGCTCTTCGCTGACCACGGCGGATTCGTCCAGCCATCGTCTGAAGTCTTCAGGTTCGGCTTGCACCTCGTCGAGATCTTGCCCCTGCTCGAAGAATTCGAACAGCTTGCGGGCTTCGTTCAGCGCGTCCACGTCAGGGTGCCGAGGATCCCCTTCCCAGCTACGTTTGGAGAGGTTCAAGAGGTGATCGTAGCTCCGGGAGATGTCGATCATCATTTCGCGAAACCCGGTGAACGGCCGCGTCTCTGGAAAGTCCCAATCGAGAGCTTCGGTTTCTGCGGCATGAGGTATCATCGATGATGCCAGGGCTCCGTAGAGCCCTTCGTACTTTGCAGAGGTGCCGCACCACTGCCGCATTTCGGCCAGTGCTTGTTCGCGGGAGGCACCGTCGAGAATCAAGCGGCCCACGGCTGCCGCTGTGGGGCCCCGGTGCTTGCCGTGAAAACAGTGCACGAAGAAGGGGCTTTCTACCTCCCGAAAAGTCTTGGCGATACGCAGCATTTCGTCCTCGGTGATGCCTTTGTACTGAATGGGAACATGTACGTAGCGCATGCCGAATTTCTTCGCCACTTCTGCATCGGGCTTCTTGCCGTCGACTGTGAGGATGGTCTTTACACCCAGGGCAGCGATCCACGCGAAGGCCTTCTCACCGTGCGGCTCACTCCCCGAGATGATGTTGTCGCTCAGACGGAAGACGTTGTGGAGGTCGGGAAACTCCTCGGCGTCTCGGGGCTCGAGTTCCAGCCGTCTCGCCGCCTCGTAGGCGCTGTGCACATCCGCCAGCGGCGGCGCCACCTCGGTCTTCTGTTCTTGGTGGCTGCAAGACAAGATCAGCGGAACCAGCAAGGTGATCATGGTGATACAAAGCTTCATGACAGATCCGTCCAAAAGGCTCCCACCTCTCGATCCCACAAAACACGCAGCATAACACCCCGTCGATCGAGATGCATCCCGATTCCGCTCCGGAGAGAGGCTACTCACAATCGACGGTAAGTCCAATGCTGAGCCGCCTGCGGGATGCATGAAGAGAGCGGAGCAGGATTCAGCACTGCCGATCGATGGAGGAGATGCGCACCCTCGGTTCGGCGAGAAGAGACGATCCTGACGCGTAGATTTCTGTTACTATGAGAGGTCAGTCGTGCAGACATCATCCCGGATTGAAGAGAGAGGAGAGCACCATGAAGGAAAGACGTAAGAGATCCCCCTTCCCTTGTGCGCGATGCTCCGCGACCGCGGGTTATAACGACTTGACCCGCCGCGGTTTCCTGGCGCGGTGCGGAGGTTTGGCGGCGGCCGCCGGTGCGGGCATGGGATTGACCGGATTCAAACCGATTCTCGAGGATGCACCGCGCAAAGAGGGCCGGAAGGTGCGCGTGGGACTCGTATCGGTTTGTGCACCCCCGGGATGGAACGTGTGGCCCTACGTGAACTTCGACTACGCATCACGCAAGCAGGAGATCCACCGGTCGCTCGAGAACGCCTGCCCGGACATCGAGTTCGTGCCGCTCACCGTGCAGGGAAATCCGGACGAGGAAATCGGCAAGACCAAGGAGCTTGCCGCAAAGGTCGACGGGCTGCTGGTCTTTCTGCTCTGCACGAACTGGGGGCTCACCCATCGCCTCCTGCCTGCCATCGGCGAGCTGCACAAACCGGCTGTGTTTGTGGACGAGCCCTACGCCGGATCGGGCGTCTTCCTGTGCCACGGCGCCAGAGTACTACGGCAGGGTGCCCGGGTGGTGATGCTTTCCACCTGCCGGTTCCGGGACGTGGTGGACGTGGTGCACTGCTTCGAGCTCTTGGGCAAGCCCGGGGCCAGCTTTGAAGGGTTCGTCGCCGAAGCCGAACGGGTGCGCAAGGCCAACTTCGCCCGGCCCGGCGACGCTCTCTGCGAGTGTAAAGCCGACCCGGTGAAGGCCGCCGAGGTGAGCGAGGTGATCGAGCGCCTGCAAGGCTCGAAGATTCTGCGCGTGGTCGGGAAGCGGGGCGATCCTTACAAAGCGCTCGGCGCCACCGTGGAACCGGTGTCCTTCGACGAAATCAACGCCGCCTATAAAAAGGTCGATCCTGAGGAAGCCGCGATGTGGGCCGACCGCTGGATCAAAGAAGCGGCAGAGGTCGTGGAGCCTTCGCGCGAGGAGATCCAGAACGCCGGTTCCGTCTATCTGGCGATGAACGATCTCATGGCCGCGCGCGGCGCTTCGGCAATCACCATGGACTGCCTGGGTGGATTCTACAGCGGCAAGCTCCCGGGCTACCCCTGCCTGGGCTACCGGCAGCTCAACGACGACGGCGTCATGGTGGGGACCTGCGAGGCACAGCTCCCCGACATACTGGCCATGATGATCTGCCGGTACATGTTCGACCGGGCCAGCTTTGCCTCCGATCCCGTGCTGGACACCTCGACCAACCAGATCATCTATGCCCACTGCGTGGCGCCCACCAGGATGCTGGGGCCCGGCTCCCCGGCCAATCCCTTCAAGATCCGCTCGCACGCCGAGGACAACAAGGGCGCCTCGATCCAGTCGCTGCTCCCCGTGGGCTACATGACCACCTCCTTCCGGACCACGTGGAACTACAAGCAGCTAGCCATCCACCAGGCCAAGGCGGTCGCCAACGTGGACGAGCCCAAGGCCTGCCGCACGAAGCTGGCCGCCGAGGTCAAGGGTGACATCGGGCGGCTCTTCCTCGAGTGGGATCGTTTTTCCTGGCACCGGCTCACAGTGTACGGCGACGTGATGGAGGAGATCGAGGAGCTTGCCAAGGCGCTCGAGATGGAGGTGATCCACGAGGCGTGATCGAACAGTACGCCGGCGCGCCATCTGAATTGCTCCCCCGCGAACTTCGGCTTCGCGGAGCCCGGCTCTCAGGAGCCCTGCTTCGAGGATATCGCTCTAGACTATGAAGTCCACAATTCTTCGCACGGTGAGACGAATATTGCATGAGTCATCAATTGCTGATGTCTTCATTTGGCCTTTTAAACCACGTCCTCTGGGCGTGGATTCTTTACTCATTCTCTTTCTTGGGCTAAAAGCTAACGGCTAATGGCTATAGGCTGCGGGCGAAGCCCGCGCTATGAGAAAGATATAATAACCTCGATGCGAAGGCACGTGTAGAATCGAAACAGTACCGACCGGTTGATTCTTACGAGAAGATATGCTCTGTTGAAGACAAAGAATGCTGCTCATGGCCGACGAGAGCACCGATTGAAACGATAGGAATAATGAGAGGCAACATGGACGCTTTGAACCACATCCTCTATCTCACCCGCGGTCATAACACCTAGCTCAACGACCGCATCGACCTGATCGCTTCGAACTCCTGGATCAGCAGCTTCGCCCGGCTGACCATGGGCTCGTTCCTCTCCAACAGCTACTGCATCGGTCTGCCGGGTAACCGACTGTACGGCGGGTGTGCCTACATCGACCTGGTCGAACGGGAGGTGACCGGCCTGTTGTGTCAGCTCTACGGGGGCACCACGGGCCGTGGCTCAGTTCCTCTCGGGAATGCAGGCCAATATCGGCGCCTACAATGCGATCCTTGCGCCGGGGGATACGGTGATCAGCGCACCGGCGCGTCACGGCGGTCATTACAGCCACAACCAGGATGGACCGCTACGCTTTTTCCCGCCGCGGATCCTGCCCGTGCCGTTCGATGAGCGTACTTACAACATCGACCTGGATGCCCTGGCCGAGCTCTGCGAACGGGAGCGCCCCAAGCTGCTTATCGTGGGCTGGAGCGAGTTCCTCTTTCCCCATCCTCTCGAGAAAATCCGCGCGATCTGTGACCGACACAGTATCTTCCTGATGTACGATATGTCGCACGTGGCCGGTCTGATTGCCGGCGGCATGTTCCAGCCCGAGGCCGGGCGGCTGGCTGATGTTGTCACCTGGACGATCCGGGGCTGGTGCGCCACGAGCGGGTGCGGCCTCTCGCTGAGTCGTTCACCGGGGTGGCGTTCTCCTTCGACGAGACCTTTCCCCTGGAGCAATCCTGGCAGGACGAACCCTACCGCGGACTTCCGAGCGGCGAAGTGACCCGTCTGGCCGTGGCCATTCCGGCGTTCTCCGACCTGCCGGTCAAGACGGTGCAGGAGATCGCCGAGTCGATGACGCTCGAGAGCTACTTCGAGCGCTACACGCGGGAGCTTTCGCCGCTGAATCCGCGCTGATCGAGCACCCCCTGCTCAATGCACGGAGGGAAACAATTCTTACCCGCCAGCACCTTCGGTTGGAACGTCCCTCCGCCGATTCCGGAATGGAGGCTTGCCTCTCCAGCGGTTCCTTGATACCGTGATCCCTCGACAAAGCGCGCACTTCTTCAGCTAAGCCCGCGAGCCGGGCGCTTCGGGCTGCAACGCCGGTGCGGAGAAGCAAAGCGTCCAGAAGGCACATCTCGACTGCAACATTTAAAGTGAACCGGTGGACAGTATGGTTCTCATTACTCGGGGATGTATTATGGCGACTCTACGCGGCCTTTTGTTTGCGGTTGTCTTGGCGACCGTGCTGATCGCGCCATGCGCGCTGGACGCGGCGACATCCACTCACTCCTTCACCAACACCTCGAAGGGAGCCCACCCCAGCACTCTGACCTTCGTCGGCGGAGTCATCTCCGTCAACATGTCGGCGCTCCCGGACGGCGTGCAGGTCTACCGGGCTATGCTCGTGCACGACCGGGGCGGCAACGGCGGCGCCTATCCGCGCGCCGACAACAGCTACCAGCCCTTGCAGGTGGAAGCCGTAGATGCGCCTGGGGTGTGGCTGTCGACGGTGGCGCCGCGCCACTACCATCTCGACTGCACGGCGGCCGTGCAGCGCGCCGTGAGCTCCAATCCAAAGACCCTGACTCTCAACGTGGTGTCGTTCCCCGAGCTCAGTTGGAGTCCTTACATCCGGATCGACGTGTGGTGCGATGAACTCTCGTTCCATACCATCGACACCGTCACCGGTTTTGACGTCCGCCACGAGACCGGTGATACCATGATCCGGTTCCGCGAACCCCTGCCGCTGTTGATCGATCCCAACACGACCTGCGATCAGTTCGAGACGGTGTACGATTCCATCGATGATATCGACCGTGTCAGGTATCGAATCTACAGACATACGGTCGCCATCGATGACGCGACGATCCGCGATGCCGAGCTCGTCGACGAGATCAAACCGCTCAGCGGGTGGGATCCTTACTACTACGGCCGCGACTGGCGCGACGCCGTTTTCGGCTTCTCGATCGTGCCGCGGCTGCCTGTTGATGATCTGGTGATCGCCGCGACGGATGAGGGCATCTACGTCCGGCGGGCCGCTTCGACCGCGTCGGTCTTTTACGCGGTAAGTCGCGTCGTGAATGGCGAGGAGGATCTGTCGAACTGGACGGCGGGGCAGAACTGCTCCGCTTCAGCGGTGGCCGAGGCCAGCGGTACGGGTTTGGTACTGCTCCGTGAGGAGGTCGTGAACACGACGTTTCAATACGTGAACAACGCCAACCTCCACTACTACGTGCGTTGGGATTGTGCTCCCGATTTCAACCGGCCGAGCGATGCGAATCACTATCTCGTTGCCGAGCCGCCCATCCAGGTGGACGCGCCGCCTCTGGACGTGGCCCTGCACTGCTGGGGTGGCACGCTCAACGGCGGCTACGGGTGGTGGTATGAGGCCGAGAATGGCGCGCTGATGCTCGCCACCAATCAGAAACCCTACGACTGGTGGATCGGCTCCCACGACAACTACGATACCATACGGCCCTTGCCCGACGATGTTCAGGGGAACGGTGGGGGGCGGGGCCGCAACTTCAGCAGTAAGCGACTGCTCTCGTTTATCGATGGCTTCATGAAGCCGACCTGGAACATCGATGATGACCGCATCCTGGTCACGGGCTCGTCCATGGGCGGTAGCGGCGCCATCATGTGGGGGGCGCGCGCCGCCGATCGGTTCGCCTACGCCAACGGCTGGGTGGGTATCTACGTTCCGCGCGGATCGAGCCACTTCTTCAGTTCCTTCGAGTCGGTGTATGGGGTCGATAGCTGGAACTGCACCTATGAGAGCACGGGCGAGCAGATCTTCGATTACTGGGATACGGAACACTTTATTCTTGCCGATCCTGCTCAAGATATACCTTATCTGTGCTGCGCCAACGGCAAGAACGACAGCGCCATCGGGTGGGACCAGGCCCGCCGCACCGTGCTGGCACTGCAGCAGACCCGCCAGCCGCATAAGTTCGTTTGGGGACAGTCGGGGCACGGCCAGCGTTCGATCCTGCCAGGTGAGAGCCCTTCCGATCACTACATCGGCGTGACCATCTCGAGAGGCAAAACCCTGCCCGCCTTCACCAACTGCTCGCAGGATGGCGACATGGGCAACGGCGACCCCCTGAATGGCGACGATACAGGACACATCAACCAGTACCTCCTCTGGGAACCGGATTCGAGTCGCGAGCAGGTGGGACGCTGGGAGATGACGGTCTACCTCATCCCCGGCTCTCCCGACACGTTAGCGACCGTTGATATCACCCCGCGGCGCTGCCGGCTCTTCCGACCGATTCCCGGCATGGTGTGTGATTGGGAGAACCGCAATGCCGAAACCAGTGCGTTGATCGCGGCGGGCACGGCGCCGGTGGATGTCTACAGCTTGGTGACGCTCCCCGGCATCACGGTGAATCGCAAGGATATCAACCGCAACCGGATCGTCATTACCCATGCGGCCGTGGCGCCTGGCGTCGTCAAAATGAGGCGACCTTAACGATCGCGCTCATAAGACCTATAGTGCACTCTGTGACCAATCGGGCGCGCGTGATTGAGAAACGACTAATCCGGGACGCTGCTTGCGCGTAGCGTCCCGGTGCGATCCCCTCGCTGCCCACTGAAAATGAACATCTCGCCGCCGAATCTCTGTTTTTTGATCAAAATAGTCTTGGAGGCATTTTTGATTTTTGATATGAAGACGGGGCGCAAAGAAAAACCGCGTTGAACATTCTCCTCTGATTTGACTCCAGCAGATACTCTCGCGCTCCGTTCTCAAAAGAATCACTCGTACCGACCACAGACATCCAACGTTGGATCAAATAGTGAATAAGTCTAAAATATATCTAAATATATCTAAATATATCGATTTGATAAAGGTGAGACGGCTTTTTGTCTAGGACATGGTCATTTGAATCAACACGAATTCCTGCTCTTCCATTGTTTAGTCGAGATTTTCAGCATCGTCGTAGCCTTCGGCATCTTCGTGATCGCCTGGAACTCGAAGCAGTTTCTGGACAATGCCTATCTGCTCATTCTGGGCATCGCCTATCTCTTCGTCGGTGGCATCGACCTGCTGCATACGTTGACGTACAAGGGAATGGGGGTTTTCGCCGATGACGGCTCCAACGTTGCGACACAGCTCTGGATTGTGGCGCGGGCTCTGGAGAGCGTCTCCATCCTCATTGCGCTCTGCTATCGTAAAAAAGTCGTCAACAGCATCAAGGTTTACGTGCTCTTCGCCTGCATCTTCTGTCTCGTGATCGCAGCCATATTCGTCTGGAAGTTCTTTCCCAACTGTATCGATGCTGACGGTCGTTTGACGACCTTTAAAATTTCAGTCGAATACGCCATTTGTTTGGTTCTGCTCTGCTCCATCGGATTGATGACATTAAATAGCAAGTATTTCGATCCGCCGGTTTTTCGGCTGATTTTGGCCTCTATCATCATAACGATGGCCTCGGAGGTGACCTTTACCCTCTACACGAGTGTGTATGAGTTATCGAACGTGCTCGGCCATCTCCTCAAATTGATCTCTATTTATTGCATGTACAGAGCGATCATCGTAAGGGGATTGAGGCAACCCTACAGCCTTCTCTTCCAAGGTTTGAAGAGGAGCGAGGAATCTCTACGGCGCGAGAAAGAGCGTCTCGAGCAGGCGCTGGCCCAGATCAAGACTCTCAAGGGATTGCTGCCCATCTGCTGTCATTGCAAGAAGATCAGAGATGACGAAGGGTACTGGAATCAGATCGATTCCTATATCCAGAAACACTCCAACGCCGCGTTCAGCCACAGCATCTGTCCCGATTGCGCCCGCGAGCTGTACCCCGATTTCATCTCCACCGACGAGACGGAATCGAGCTCGATCATCATCGAGTAAGGCTCTTTCTATCATGCGATCAGCCGCCAGGCCGCCGGATTCGGATCGATGGTTCGATGCAACTCGCTTTTTGATACGACGTTATCTCGAGATGAGACACGCGTGGTATCTAATTCGGGGGGACGGCGACTTCGATCACCAGGGTTTTCTCAACCGGTAGAGGCAGCGTGACCGACGTCTCCAAAACACGCTTCCGTCGGTGATACACATAAAGCGTCAGAGGACCCTGCGGGAGGCTTTGCAGGAGGAAGCTTCCATCCGTTGCGATGTCCGCGCCTCCATAGCGGCAGGCCCCGATCGGATCGATCACGGGAACGATGCGCCAGTGCTCATCCAGGGATGCTCCGTCAGCCAGCCGCAACCATCCAGCGGCGCTGCAGCCCACCTCGAGATCGCATTCCAGGTCACGGATGTGCGCGTTTTCTGGTAGATCGATCAGTGAATCGATGAAGATCGCGTAGCCGGGATGATACACGACGAGCCTGTAGTCACCGGCCGGAAGATCTACGCCCTCGAATCTGCCGTGATCGTCAACGTCGAGTTCAATTTCGTCACCGTTGGTGCGTTGCGACAGGATCACACGAGCGCCGGTGATCGGTTCCCCTGTTGCACGATCGAAGACAGCCCCTTGCAGGGATGCGAGGGCGATGTGAACATCCAGAGTGTGAGTGGAGGAGGGTTGGAGGAAGATGGGGTCCGATTCGATCTCCCGGCGTTTCGATTCGCCGGCCTCAACGTTCCAAGAGACATTCACCTTGTATCGCGCCGCCGGCAGGTTCTCGAAGCGGAAATGAGCGTATCGCGAATCCCGGTTGTGTCGCATCGGACGGAATAGGTCGGCCATCGATGGATAACGGCTCGTACTCTGGTCGTTTGGATCCAGTATGCTTCGCAGGGACACGTTGAATCCAGCGGGCAGCCGTCCCGACCCGGAGCGGACCTGGCCGGCTATCTGACTATTCCAGGGATCTGCGATGGTCAAGTCCAGGCGGCAGGTGTCTCCCTGCCGGATCACGGCATTGAAGGCGCCCATGGCCTCGAGATCTTCGGGGCGATCTCGTGTGGGTTGGGTGATGGGACTGCTCCTGACGCGCAGCGCAGCCGCCGCGAGGCAACGGGCATCCACGACGTAGCTGCCGTCGGGCATGTTGAAGAAACCGTAGCGGCCGCGTGCATCGGATCGGGCTGCGTTCAAGAGCTGATCTCCGTTCCAAGCCAGGACGAGGGCGCCGTCGAGGGGTTTACCGGTTGAGTCGCGAACCACTCCCTCGATGGAGCCGCTCAGCACGGGAAGCGTGATGGAGACCTCGGCATGCGGGGCCTCATCGGTGACGATCACGGATCGCTGGCGATAGACCTCTCTCCCTTCCAGCAGGCAGCAGAGGAGGTTTTCTCCGGCGGCGACCTCTTCGATACAAAAGAAGCCGGTCTCATCGATCACGACAACCTGGCTCATCCAGGAGTGGTAGCGCGTGCGAACGCCGTGCTCGTTGAAAGAAACGCTGTGGTCCAGCCGCAGGCTCGCAGGTGTGTGGTACTTTTCGGCCTGCACGGCGAAACCTCGGGCCGGGGTACCGTCGCTCTTGAACACGTATCCGCTGATGCTGCGCACCGGATGCAGGTCGAGGTAGATCTCCGACAGATCCGGCGCCTCGGGAACCTCGATCTGGAGCCGTTCTCTTTCGAATCCTGCGACCTTGACGAACATCCCGTACGTACCGTGCTGTACGTCGTCGAGCACGAAAGTGCCCGGAGCGGGGCTCGTCAGCTCACCGGCCCACGAATAGTCGTGGTAATCGGTGTGGCCCGGCTCGAGCTCGAGGTATTGGATAAAGCCCAGCTCCGGCTCGCGCTCGAGAGGTTTTCCCTCGTGGTCGGAGAGATAAACGACGATCTGTGATCCTTGCGGCAGGTGGAGATGGAGGCTTTCAGTTCCTGGATAGACCGCATCGGACAGCACCATGTATCGTACGTCATCGCCGATCGGCTCGTTCGCGGAGAGGCCGAGGGGCACGGTTTCGACGCGATAGGCGGTGATCGGTAGACAGGGGAAGCAGAAACGACCCTGCTCGTCGCAGACCGTCACCTTTCGCACCCCAAACCCCTGGATCTCGCCTTCCACATAGAGGCGCGTCCCGGCTCCCGGACTGCCGTCGGACCGCGAGAGCCGGCCCGCGATGGGGAGTCCCCTCTCGAGCACGATGGTGACCTCCGGCAGATCGAGATCGCGGCCGGGAACCACATAACGGCTCCATCCCGTGCCGATCTCCTCCACGTAGGCCGTGACCCGCACCGACTCTTTCTTGCTCAGGCTCAGCCGGAAGCGCCCGCCCTCATCGGTGATCACCCTAGTCCTGGCTGCTTCCGCGCCCGTGTCCCAGGGCACGCCCGGAGCGCAGACGGCGCAGCCGGCCACCGGGTCGCCGTTCACATCGGTCACCATGCCGGCGATCTGGATGTGATGTTCCAGGTTGTGAGGCGCCGCCACGAGGCGGACCTCATTCAGGTAGAATCGATTGCTGTAATCGGTCACGGCGGAGATGAGCGGCACGCAGAGAGCGGCATATTCGGGGTGCTGAAACCCGAGCGAGGTCAGGGGAAGCCGGTCCAACGGCACGTAGAGCTCGAATCTGCCGTCAGCGCCGGTTCGATGACCGGTATCGTTCCAGGGCGTTTCCTGGAATGATCCGAAAAATCTGGAGACTTCGGACCAGGTTTCATTGATCACGACCCCTTCCAGCGGATGGCCGGCCTCGTTCTTCACGCAGCCGTACACCGTCATGGCACGGCTCGCGACCTTCGCGATGCTACCCCTGATCGAGTCGGCCGGCCGGTTGGACAGATCTGCCTGCTCTTCGGAACTCGGTTGATCGACAGGCGAATCGGCCGGCTCGTGAGATGCCTCCATCTGATCGGTTGGGGTGGTGGTGGGGGGGAATCGATCACCGTTTCGATCGATATTGAGCACGAGATACGCGACGATGGATCCGAGCAGCAACACGGCAGCCAGTCCGGCTGTGGTCTTCGATGACATGGCGATCACTCCGGGTAGAATGGATGACGTGGCAGCGGCAGCCGTTCCCTTCTCGAGTCCGGCAAGCGACGCCAGGACCAGGCACCAGGATCGGCTTTCCCGCGCAAACTCCTGATCGAGTCGGCTCCGAACCATTGCCAGGGCGCGCTTGAGACGGGTTTTGACGGTCTCGACAGGAAGTTCGAGGCGGGTGGCGATGTCACGGGGAGGCAGATCATCGTAGTAGCGCAGCACGATGACGGTTCGATAGGGGGCGTCGAGATCGAGCACGGCCTCGACCACTCTGCGGCGGTTCGATTCCCATTCCACGATCCTGGCCGTGGAATCCACTCCTTCCCACCGAGCCGCGGCATGCTCTCTTCGGATCCGACGCTCGTCATCCCGCCGTGAGTTGATCACGGCGTTGCGGATCACCGCGGCGAGCCAGGAGCGTAGCGCCCTGGCGGCACGGGGAGGATTCTGCAGCGCGCTGAGCCAGACCTCTTGCACGACATCGTCGGCGCGGGTTTCGTCCTCGACGAGGCGTCGTGTCAGGGCGCGCACGAAGTCGGCATGAGCTAGCAGGGATTCGGGTTCGATCATGGCGGTCCGATCCAACAATGAGCGATGGTGCTCGAGTCCATCCTGTCTGCCGTGATCACACGCCACAACAGACCAGAGCAGATGAGAAAATCATCTCACCGGCCCTCATGATAAACGACACCACACCGCAAGGATCGGGTTCAAAAATGTTATCTGTCCTCGCCGGGCTCAAAACGGCCCGCGGGCTGGCTTGACTACCTGTACAAAATCGGTTCCGTGCGCCAGTCGTTGTCCTTGTCGCGGGCCCACTCCTTTACGCGCGGGCACCGCTCGCGTAGTCGTCCTGACGCTCGTTCCAACTGTGAGTTTTGCCTTCGATGTTTTCATCGGACGAGATCCAGCCCCAGTGCTCGATGGTCACCCTGATCGACTCCTTGAAAACGATCGGATCGTGGACGTGCCACCGGTAGGCGCTGGTGTGGCCGCCGACGATACCCCATTGATCGAAGTAGGGCGTGCCGAAATAGGGCGTGCTCGTCGTTTGCAGCCCCCCCCAGGCCGACAGAAAGTAATCCTCGGTGCCGGTGCCGAAGATAGAAGGCTTAGTCTCACCATCGATGTAGATCTTTTCATCGCCCTCGCCGAACCAGGAGGGGCTGCGTGTGCGCACGGAGAGCACGGTTCCCACGTAGTGTCCCTTTCCAGCGGTTTCCAGAATAACGTAGTCCTGCCCCTGTTTCACCGGATACTCCTGGCGGTACTGGGCGTAAAAATAGGGCGTGTCTTCAGGCAGGCTGTCCAGCTTGATCCAGTCGATGTTGTAGTAAAGCAGGTTGAGCTTCTTTGCGCTCTGGTTGACGACCTCGATGCGGATCGATTCGCGGAACGGCATGTGCCAAAAACAGTTGTAAGAATCGGCATCCTCGACCACTACCGGTACGCTGATCACCTCGCTGCGCTTGCCGAAGGAGTTGGCGAAGAAGTCACCCAGGGGGGCCTCGACGCCAGGTCGCTGCGAGCCGTCGTAGAAGATGCGCAGCAGGATCTCCTGGTGGTTGGCCGATCCCTCCTTGGCCCATGGCTGAGGCTCCGGTCCCAGGAACGTGAACCACATGTGTGTCACCACACCCGGCCCCTCACCCTCGAGGAGACTACTTTGGTGGCGCCCGGTGCGACGCGCGAGTTATCCCGGTTGCTGTGGGCGTAGTCGCCATTCTCATCGACTGCCGTCGATGTCGACCGCATGCTGCGCCCTTCCTGGGGCTTGGCCAGGCCGGCCAGATCGCCGGCGAGGCCCTGAGCTGGTACGGCGAGCACCCAGAGCAGGGCGATCAGCGTGGTTGATGCTCCCATAGCGCGCCACCACGCCTTCCACGCCTTCCACGCCTGCAACGCCTTCCACGCCTGCAACGATCGTGATAGAGCAGCCATACAGGCATGTGTGGTCTCTCGATGCATGGTTGGATCCTTTCGTGCGTCGGTGAGTGAAGGTCTTGATCCTGGAGAGAGACTTCTCTGCTGTCAAGGCTGGAGTTTTTGACCTTGATCTTTCGCAGCTACGGGGATTCGATCCGGTCGGGTTGGCGGCCTGTCCTGAACGCGGTTCGTGACCTGGTGCTCTCTTTCTCGATCGTGGTCTTCTGGATGCGCATCAATGCCAGCGATTAGACAGGGCTTGCCGGTGCGTTGATCGACCTCGATGAAGCATCGATTTCGAACTCGATACCGATGTCGACCCCGATAAAAGAGATATTATCAAGGGCCCAACGACACCATCACACGCCGAGGACGATCCCGTCTCTCATCGGGGCCTTTTTAAAGTTCAGTCTTATTTCGTTTTTCCCGATCCTCTGTGCCGCTGCATTTCTGCGCGAGATAGTTTTCCATTTCAGCAAAACCGGTAATCCTATGAGGGGAGCGATATACCGCGTACCCTCGCCGTGGATGGACCGGAGCCGCTACATGCTCTCCAAATTTAGCGTCGTCTTCTCCATAAAGGATCCCTCGAGGGAGGAGTACTCGTATCTCGTGCCCGTAGGACCCTCGTATTCTGTGTCGTTCAACTTGATCCAATCCTGGGTGACTCCTCCTTTGATGACAATCACAAAAAGCGGAGTGGCATCGGATGCCTCGGTATTATCACTTTCCGAGTCCAGCTTGGATGGATAACTGAACTGTGTACCATCCAACACCAGTGCGGAAGAATGCTGCGTGAGCCCTGACCGCACCGAGCCGACGACTCCTCTCTCGGCGGATTCTTTGGCGTCGTCGGAGAGATCGGCGTAGGCGGGCATCGCCAGAACAGCCAAGATACCGAGCATGGAGATGATGATGACGAGCTCGATTAAGGTAAATCCACTCTTCTTACCGTTCAAAAGAGTCATATTTTCCTCTTTCTAACTACGATATCGATTTCGAAAAATTGTAAGCTGCTGTCGTTCATCTGTCATTCATCATGGAGTGTGGCTGTGGTGCGAATTGTTTTATCGGAGCAGAAACCACAAATAATCAAAAAAAATAAATATATTTAAGAGTAAAATAATAATAGGGTTACATTCGGTACAAAAAAATTCCTAACGCGAGAAGAATCCAGAGAATCGTCTGCCGCGATGAAGAAGCCTGCTCGCGCAGTGATGGTCGTTGCGGATTCCGCCCCCTCCCCCCCCCCTCCCCGATGAGTGTTGATGAATTGAGATGTAATCCAATGGAGCCAACGATAGAATCGTTCGCGTCTTCCAGTTGGCGCGCGATGTTCCCCTGATCTACTCCTTGAGCATTGCCCTCTCGGCAACCGCCGGGAATCACTACCTGGTGACCAGCGAAGGCACGCGGCTGCAGACGAGCCGCAAGCTCCTGCGGGTTGTAGTGGCGGCCAGCACCCGGGCCGAGGATGGTATGGACCTGAGTCAGAGCTTCATCTTCGACGCTGCCTTCGAGGACGAGCTGCCCGCTGAGGAGCTCATGAAACAGGCCTTCCTCGACGTCATCGAGCAGGTCCTCGCGCTGCGGGAGGTTCCGCTCGTCGAGCCCTATGTCGGGCCCGCGATCCTGCTCAACCGGGCCAGCGGCGTCTTTTTCCACGAGATTTTCGGGCATCGCATCGAGGGGCACCGGTAGAAAGACGTCGAAGAGGGGCAGACCTTCACCAAGATGGTCGGCAAGCCGGTGCTGCCTGAGTTTATGAGCGGCTGCCGATCCTGCCTCCGCCGAACTGGAGCGCGTGCTTCTGGAGACCGCTGACGAACAGGGGCTCGAATTCGCGCTGTGCGTCACATCTCTGCGCAGCCCCCGGGGAGGCGCAGGCGGACGCAGGCCGGACATGAGAGCCTTCATGATGGGTCAGCAGAGAGGGGATGGCGGAAGCAGCATCAGCGATCCCGTGCGGGTCTTCAAGGTCTACGTCGAGGACGGCCGCAGGGAGCCGGAGCGACGCTGCGAGTTCGGATCGGTCTAGGTTCGCGACCTGCGCAACATCGTCGCCGCCGGAAACCAGCCCGCGGTATCGAACAGCGGTGCCATCGGCCTGGGATCTGGCGCGTCGGTGATCGCTCCGTCGGTGATCCTCGAGGAGGTCGAGCTCTTCGGCATCGAACAGGAGCGCGAGCGCAAACCCTTCATCACCGCTCCCCATGCACGTGCAGACGAGCTGGCGAGAATTGAGAGAGTGGTAGGGATCAAAGAACTCAACCTCGATGAGCAGCGCTGAGCAATCACCCCTGCGGACCGCCGCGACGACGACGCTGCTCGTCATCGACATCTGAATAGCTCCACAACCGGTCAGTCCGATGGGGGACACTGCTTTCGAGCGGTGTCCCCCGTCTTTTATCCTCCTGCGCCCCTGACTACAGGTTGGCTTACGATCCGCACACATCTTCCTCCTACCTTGCCGAACCCCGAGTCTTGAGCTAATAGAGACTGCGAAAGTCGGTTCGAGGACGATGTTCGGCAAACGATGGCTTGACGCCAGGGAGAGACACGATGTTCGTAGAACGCATCCAAAGCACGCACGGAATCGAAAACCATGGCATCAAAAACGTCGGCAGGGTGCACTGGAATCACAATACGCCGATGCTTTACGAGGATGTCGTGATCCGTGGCGAGGGGCATGTCGTTCATCTGGGACCGATCGTGGTTCGAACCGGGCTGCACACCGGGCGAGCGGCGAAGGACAAGTTCATCGTCCGAGAGCCCGGCTCGCAGGACAAGATCTGGTGGGGAAAGATGAACGTATCCTTCACCAAGGGAGCCTTCGAGAACATGTACCGCCGGCTCCAGTCCTATCTGCAAGACCGCGATGTCTGGGTGCAGGACTGCTTCGCAGGATACGATCCGCGCTACCGGTTGCCGATCCGGGTGATCACAACTCAGGCGTGGCACTCGCTCTTCGCCCGCAACCTCTTCATCCAGGCCACGCCGGATGAGCTGCGCGATCATGTGCCGGAGTTCACTGTACTCCATGCGCCCACTTTTCAGGCGATCCCCGAGATCGACGGGACCAATTCCGAGGCCTTCATCCTGCTCAGCCTGGAGCGCAAGCTCGTTCTGATCGGCGGCACCAGTTACGCCGGCGAGATCAAAAAATCGATCTTCACGGTCATGAACTACCTGCTGCCGCAAGAGAATGTGCTCTCCATGCATTGCAGCGCGAACATCGGCAGCGAGGGGGATGTCGCCCTCTTTTTCGGCCTCTCGGGGACCGGGAAGACCACCCTCTCGGCGGTATCCGATCGCGAGCTGATCGGCGACGACGAGCACGGCTGGAGTCCGCACGGCGTGTTCAACTTCGAGGGTGGCTGCTACGCCAAGGTAATCAACCTGTCCAAGGAATCGGAGCCCGAGATCTACGGGACCACGCGCGAGTTCGGCACGATCCTGGAGAACGTGGGCTACGATCCGATCACACGCCGGCTCGATCTGAACGACGCCACCCTCACCGAAAACACGCGCGCCGCCTATCCCCTGGGCCACATTCCGAACGCCCGCGAGGAGAGCCTGGCAGGGCATCCCAAGAACATCATCATGCTCACCGCGGACGCCTTCGGAGTTTTGCCGCCGATCGCCAAGCTGACTCCCGATCAGGCCATGTACCACTTCATATCGGGATACACGGCCAAGGTCGCCGGGACCGAGGCGGGCGTCAAGGAGCCGAGCGCCACCTTCTCCGCCTGTTTCGGGGCACCCTTCATGGCGCTGCACCCCGGCGAATACGCCAAGCTGCTCGCCAGGAAGATCGAAAAGCACGGCGTCGATTGCTGGCTGGTCAACACCGGCTGGACCGGCGGGCCCTACGGCGTGGGGCGCCGCATGCCGATCGATCACACACGGCGTCTCCTGAAGAGCGCGCTCGAAGGCTCTCTTCGGGAAGTGCCCTTTGATGAAGATCCCGTTTTCGGCCTGAAGGTCCCACGGACCTGCGAGGGGGTGCCGACCGAGATCCTGAAACCGCGAGATACCTGGACGGACAAGGCCGCTTACGATGCCAAGGCACGCAAGCTGGCGCACTTGTTCCAGGAGAACTTCGTAGAGTTCGACGATCGCGTCTCGGAGAGCGTGAAGCGAGCCGGTCCGATCGTGTGATATGTGACGTCATCCGCGAGCCGATGCTCCACGTTCGGTGCCATTCTAGTTTGACAGCCCTGATGGAATAGCCTACCCTTCCTCGGAAAGGTATGATTGGAGACCTCGGGAGGGGGGGCCGAGAGGTGCGTTTCAAAAGGGAACGAGCGGACCATGGCGACCCGGAGCACACGGACGGCGGAGAGCCTGGACCGATGGCACGGCGGCGACTCGGACGGTCTCGATGCGCTCCTCGAGGATCACCTTCCCTGGCTGATGAAGCAGGTCCAGAGACGCCTGACACAACATTTGCGCCGCAAGGGTGACACCGCCGACTTCGTGCAGGACGCGGTGGTCCAGTTCCTGCGCTTCTGCCCGCGGTTTCACATCGACAACGACAGACATTTCCGCGCCATACTCCTCAAAATCGTCGAGAGCACCATGCGCAACCAGTACGACTGGCTGACGGCGCGGCGCCGGGAGATCGCCCGCGAGCGGCCCCTGGCCCGCGATACCGTGCTGCGTCTCGACCCGCCGCGGGGTGAGGTGAAAACCCCCAGCATGCACGTGGTGAACCGCGAGCGCGAAGCCTGGATCCGGCTGGGCCTGGAACTGCTCGACTGCGCCGACCGCGAAGTTATCGTGCTCAGAAAGTGGGACGGGCTTACCTTCGTCGAGGCCGGCGAGCGCATGGGAATCACGGAGGACGCGGCACGTATGCGCCACAATCGCGCCGTCCGCAGGCTGGCAGAGGTTGTGGCCCGCCTGCGAACGGGGGATGTGAAGGCTGCCCTCGATAGCGCGCAGTGCGGCCCTGCGGCACCGGGAGCATGACGTGGTAAGCAGCGAGAACAAGGATCGGGATCGAGACCAAGCTCCTCCGGACGATGAGTGCTCGTCAGCGCTCGATGAATTTTGCGAGGCCTGGTTCGCGGGATCAAACCCCGACGTGGAGGAGCTCTGCCGGCGGCATCCCAGCTGCAGCGCCGAGCTACGCCGGCGGATCGACGAGTTCCGCTTCGTGGCACGGGGGCTCGAGCAGATCGGGACCAGGTCGGGGGACGGCGGGATTGATCATCGAGAGTCCGATCAGGTCGATCGAAGCGAGGTAGAGCCCGGAGAGCACGAAGAGTCCGGTGAACCCGAGGGACCGGCAGATCCCTTTGCGACCGCGATGCCCGTGCCGGCGTCCAGCGCGCAGGCCGCGTCCCCGGAGGAAGCCGGTGCCACGGTCGGATCGCAGCACAAGCAGCTCGGTGACTTCCGGGTGATCCGCGAAATCGGCCGTGGCGGCATGGGATGCGTCTTCGAGGCGCTGCAGCTCTCCCTCGACCGGCGCGTGGCCCTCAAGATCCTCTCCCCCGGCCTGAGCTTCTCCGGCGAGGCGGTGCGCAAGTTCCATAGGGAGGCACGCGCCGGCGGGCGTCAGCGTCACCCGGGGATCGTTGCCGTCCACGCCGTGGGCGAGCACGACGGGATCCACTACATCGCCCAGGAGCTCGTAGAAGGCGGCCGTACGCTGGCCGACTGGATCCGGGAGCGCCAGGCTGCGATGAGCCTTCCCGGAAAAGGTCACTATCGCGAAGCGGCGCGGCTCATAGCTCGCGTGGCCGAAGCCCTGCAGCATGCCCACGATCAGGGTGTGATCCATCGCGACGTGAAACCGTCGAACATCCTGCTCACCCCCGAGGGCGATCCCAAGGTCACCGATTTCGGGCTCGCCCGCCTGGAGGGCACTCCCTCCCTGACCCGATCTGGCGACCTGGCGGGTACACCCTGCTACATGTCCCCCGAGCAGGCTGCCGGGCGGGGGCGTTTCGCAGACTATCGCACCGACGTCTACTCTCTTGGCGTGACCCTCTACGAGGCACTCACCCTCCAACCGCCTTTCCGCGGAAAGACCACCCGTGATGTGCTGGATGCCGTGCTGCGCCGGGAGCCGCGCGATCCGCGCCGCGTCGTCCGTGGCTTGCCGCGCGACCTGGCGGTGATCTGCCTGAAGGCCATGGAGAAGGACCCCGGACGGCGCTACGCGACGGTGGCGGAACTCGGGGCGGAGCTCGAGCGCTTCCTGGCAGGTGCACCGATCGAGGCGCGGCCTCCAACGCGGATCGCACGTGGAGTGCGATGGCTGCGCCGCAATCCGCTGATCGCCGTCACCGGCGCCGCCTGCTTGGCGGTGGTGGCGGCCACGATTCTGCTCCTCGTGCTGCTCTCAGAAGGAGAGCGCGAGAGACGGGAGCGCTGGAAGCAGGCCTACCGCCCGGTCAAGGAGGCGCTGGACTGGACCGATCTCAGAGATTCCAACAGCTCGATCTACTGGTACCGGCACGTGGATCGCGACGATCCGGCCCCCTTCCTGCTGCAGGCGTTGATCGATGTGGAACTGGGTATGCTCGACAGGACGGTTGAGGGCTGCGAGATGTACCTCGAAAGGAGCGGTTCGTCGGGGGATGCGGGATTCACCGCGGAAGTGTATATGCTTCTGGCTCTCGCACGGCTGCGGATCGCTGATCTTGCCAGCACGCCTGCGGAACGGCGGGACGCCTTGCGGGCCGCAGCGCGGGACGCCCTGAATCGTGTGGAAGCCTTCGACTACAGGTCGTCGCAAAACGTGATGTGGCGGGTCGAAGCCGGCACCGATCCGCACTGGTACACTCGACCGGTGCTGATCAACACAGACCACTACCTGGTTCACCTGTTCCTGGGAACAAAGCTGGCGGACCGTCTCTTCAAGGGAGGGCGCCCGGAGGTGTACGAGGAGTGCATCGATCATCTCGAGCGTGTGCTGGAAGTCAAAAAAGACAATATCACCGCCTGGCTCTTCATGGGGCGTATGGACTTTTTTCTGGCCAGATATTACGGACACCTCGAGCTCGCGCCGCGCGCCCTCGAGTGCATGAACCAGGCCGTTCGTGCTTCCAAGGATACACCCTTTCACCTGATCCACTCCACGATAGGACAGGTGCGCCTGCTCTACGGCGATGTTGAGGGATCGATTGAAGCCTTCCGCATCGCCGTTGAAAACAACGACGGCATGCAGCACATTCACAACGCCTACCGTGGTCTCGGTTTGGCCTATCTTCGAAAGGGGTGTCTCGATGATGCGCGTCAGTGGTTCGAGGAGGCTCGTAAACCGATCCCTCACGATTACCACACCAACGTGGCGCGGGCCGAGCTCGAGCTCTTGTCAGGCGACGTGAACAAAGGCCTTCAGATTGTAGAGGGAGCCACGTGGGATTATAGCATCCGGCAGTCTTTGCTCACCGATGTCATCGCGAGCGAATTCGCTCCAGCTTATCTCATGGTCGCACGACTGCACTACCGGCAGAATGACTATGACGCCGCCCAGCCATACATGAACAAGATTTTCGGGTCCACCCCCTCTCCAGCCGACTTGACCCGGGCTTGTATGCTCATGGCAACACTGCCTGCGGAGCGGCTTGGCAAGCCGAGGGAGGCGGGCTCAATTGCCAACATGATCAGGGGGATGGTGAAGAGTGTGGATGAGTTGAGGTTCAAGGGGCGTGAGACGCCCCTACAGGCAAGTTGCCAAGGCGTCTTGGCTCTCGTGAGCGGACGTTACCGAGATGCGATTGCCGAGCTCGATAAAGCCAAGAAGTTGCGCCAGGTGTGGCCCGCTGAAGCGCGCCCGCTGCACCAGCGGGAGCACGCAAAGGATCTCTGTTTCCAGGCGATTGCTTACGCCCGTATGGCGGGTTCCGACATCGATGCTCAGTTGTCGGCGGGGCGGGCACGGGAATGTCTCGCCGCGGCCGAAGAGATCTTCGCCACCCTGAAGCCCTACGCCCGGGATCGCGACATCCTCGAAAGGATCCGCGATCGGGCCTGCGCAGAGGTCGGCGCCCTTCGGTGACGAAGGAATCATGGTGAGCTTTTTCATGAGTCGGCAGTTGGAGTACGATGCCGATCTTTATGAGATCTACCTGGCAGGGAGTGCGCGATTCAAAACAATTTTCGGACGCCTACATCTAATGAGTGTCGCTGCCGAGAGAACGAACGAGATTTTGATCGAGTCGTGGAGCGAGAGACGACTGGCGGACAACTACCCGGCTCTTTTGATCATGCAATTGAATGCGATTTCGAAAGAGACAAAAACGAAAATGTTCAAAGCAATCATCACAGCACCGCGCGATTGCTTTCATTCACATCGAACATGGTTCGATTGGCGCCGCCTGCTCACTGTCTGGGACCAACGAAGCGATCGAGGTCGCGCATGAGAGTTTTGAACTCCTCCGGGCTCAGCGACTGGGAACCGTCGCACCATGCGTTGTCGGGATCGGGGTGCACCTCGATCAGCAGCCCCACGGCCCCTGCCGCCGCCGCGGCGCGCGCCAGGGGCGGGACCAGCGAGCGCTTTCCCGCGGCGTGGCTCGGATCGACGATCACCGGCAGGTCGCAGCTCTGCTGCAGGACCGGGATCGCGCCGATATCGAGGGTGAACCGTAGCGCGTCGTCGAAGGTGCGGATCCCGCGCTCGCAGAGGATTAGACCTGCCTGATCGTGGCCGGCGAAAGCCCTTCCCAGCAGCACATATTCGGCAGCCTGCAGGAACTCCGGGATCGTGGATGCCAGCCCGCGCTTGAGCAGCACCGGCAGGCCGGCCGGGTGGGCTCCGGCATCGAAGAGCAGGGGATAGTTCTGCATGTTGCGCGACCCGATCTGGATGACGTCGGCATAGCGCGCCACCACATCGAGCTGGGGTGAGTCCAGCGCCTCGCTGACGACGGGCAGGCCGGTCAGCTCCCGGGCGCGGGCCATATACTCCAACCCCTGCTCGCCGAGCCCTCCGAAGGAGAAGGGCGAGGTGCGCCCCTTGAAGGAGCCGCCGCGCAGGGCGTGCGCTCCCGCCTCGGCCACGATCTCCGCCGCGGCGAGGACCTGCGCCTCGCTCTCGCAGCTACAAGGGCCGGCGATCACAGTGAGTTGGTTGCCGCCGATCGTGGTACCATTGCCGTGCGGTAGCGATACCGCCGCGAGCGAACCCAGAGCCTCTCCCTGGCGCAGCAATCCACCTTCGAGAGTGAGGACACGTTCCACTCCGGGCAGCGATCTGACGCGCGCAAGAACCTGATCACCGCCGTCAACGCGGCTTTTCAGGCTCACCAGGCCGGGGCGATGCCAGCGGCACCCGGGGTCGGGCTCGAGGCCGTACCCTAGCTCTCTCAGGAGGGATTGACGGGTGGCGGCGGGGGGCTCGGCGTTCAAGCTGGCGATGATGATGGTTCCTGGTTGCAGACTCACTGCGTCCTCCCTTCGGGCGGAACCGCCCGCTCGTTCGGCCGCGCGATCGGCGGCGGCGGGACGACGGCGATCGCTTCGATCTCGACCAGCAGTTCAGGACGGCAGATATCGGCCACGACCGGCACTATCGGAAGGGGCGGCATTCCAAGGAGCCGCACCACCTGCCGGTAGGTTTGCAGGATCTCGGGCGTCTTGCAGAAAACTGTGGCCAGATGAACATCTTTGAGCCCGATGCCCCGTGGCTCGAGCAGCGCCGAGACGCACAACAGGGTCTCCAGGATCTGGGCCTCCGGGTCGTCGAGATGCACGGTAGCGCCCTGCGTGTCGATGCTGGCCGTTCCGGAGACGAAAACCGTGTCGAGCCCTCCGATGCGCAGGCTCATGGCGCGCGAGAACGCCGAGCCGTAGTCGAAGGAGCGTCCCTGGCGGCTGCTCGCGTGGATCGGCGTGGCCACTGCGCCGGCGCCGTCCACTGCCAGCAGGTCCATACAGCACTCCTCGCCGGCCGTAGTCCCCTGGATCCCCGTGCTCGAGGGGAAGGAGCGTTCGGCATCGAGGCCCACGCCGCGAGTCTCGAAGAAGGCGGTGCGAACGCGGTTGAACTCGCCATACCAGTCGAGGATGCGTTTCAGGTAGATCCAGGTGCGCGTCACGTTTTTGAAGGAGAAACCCTGCGCCTCGAGAGCGCTGTCGGCGTTGAGGAGCATGTGCTCGGCCTGCGGGGTCAGACCTTCTGCGAGCCGGCCGTCGGCCAGGACGCCGCGGAGACCGGAGACCAAGAGCACCCGGTAGTCCCGGCCGGTCCAACAGCGTCCCTCTCGCGTTGTGGTAACGGTGATCCCGTCGTCGCGGGGGATGACGCCCCAGAGCTGCGCACCGGCGAAGTCCAGCCGATCGATGGGGATTCCCTGATGGTACGAGCAAGGCAGATCGGTCGCCAGGCCGGCCGCGGCGTAGGCGTTCTTGCGGCTGGAGAGGACCTCTTCGCGGGCGCCGGTGAGTCCATAGAGCTTCTCCTGAACCGGCTGGATCCCACGTTCGGCAACGACAGCAGCGAGCGCGGAGAACAGCTCGTCCGCGGCCTCTCCGAGGGGCAGGTTGGTGCGTGCCAGGCAGGTCAGGAAGGCCATGTCGTGGTGAGAATCGCAACGATTGTCGAGATCGTCATGAACGTGATGATCGTGTGGGTAGGGGCGCCCTTCGACGATTCGGAGCTCGGCATGTTTTGTCACGGGCGGTCTCCCTCCAGGGTGCGCCCGCCGTGGGGCTCTTGTTGGGGTATCCGCCTGCGTACGGGCTCTCGAGTTGCAGTCCAGCGTCTCGGAGCGGCGTCGTGGCGACTTGCCTGCAATCGGCGGTGGTGGGGTCGTGTCATCTGGTTGGTTACATCGATGTCGTTGCAGAACGTCATGAAAATCCCTTACTCTCCTTCAGTTGACGCGCCATGCGTTTAGGTGCTCGCAGGCGGCGGCATGGAGCCACTCGGCCTGCCGCGCCTCTCAGCGCCTGACGATCTCGATCGGAATGGCCGGCAAAATCCCTACGGAAACCCGCTGAGTCTTGACCGCCTTCTCGGTTTTTTTGGCACTTTTTTGGCCCTTTTTTTTGCCCTTCGATTGTTTGTTTCGCGATCGGTTTGATGACCGCGATTTCGACTTTTCCCCAGGCTTTTTACCCTGCTGTCCCCCGATGATCCTTTCGGTGAAGGCTTCCACGATCAGATTGTCGGCGAATCCCACCAGCGACTTGTCCTTTGCCGCTGAGAGAACGAATTCCAGGCCGTTGGGTATAGCGATCACGTCGGTGAGGGTGACACCTGCGGGAGGATCGTTGAGCTCCAGGCGTACATTGCCGAGCCTGCCGTGCATGGGAGCGTGGATGCGTACGTTCACGCGGCTGCCCAGCGGGATGCGGATGGGTGTTGCGTCAGCCAGCGTGACCGGTGGCGGTCGGTACCTGGCGCCATTGATCTTCACGACGAGCGCCTGCACGGGAACCAGGTGCCGGTAGAGGAACGCCTGCATCATCTCCTCGGCGGGAACCACGGGCCTGGTAATCGTTTTCTTGCCGATTTTCGCCCGGCCTTCGAGATGCAGGCTTACCGCAACTTCCGGTGCGTCCCGCGGTGCTGTCAGGGTCATGCGTACACGGTCGCGTCCGGCGGGGATGCGCGCGCCATCCAGAACCAGGCCGGGAGGTGCGTCCTTCAGATGTAGGTCGATCGCGCCGTCGAATCCATCTTTCCGGAGGACATGGACGCAAACCGTCACTGCGCGCCCTGGAGACATGTTCAGGCTGGATGGGGTCATGCGCAACGCGAAGTCGGGTTGCGGGGGACCGACGCGCAGGCGATAGGCGTAGGCCTCACCGCCATGCCGCTGCGTGTCGGCGACATGCAGGAAGTAGAATCCGCTGCGCGGCAGCTTGACGCGCAGGTATGAATCGGCGTGGTGCGTGATGAATCCCATGTCGCGGTGCAGGTGCCCATCCTTGTCCATGTGATCGTCGTTCCAGGCCAGCACGCGCCCCTTGGCATCGGTCAGCCTCAGCAACGAGTCGAGCGGTGAATGCAGCCGGCGGCCGAAGACCTCGGCAACCACCTCGTGTCCGCCGTTGCCTTTGAAGCGGAACACGTCCACGTCTCCGGCCTGCGCGATGCGACCATTCACGATGCGCGGCGTCCTGATTCGATGAGCCATCTGGGGGGTGTCGTTCGGTTCCGTCTCATCGCCTTCCTTGAGTTCGCCGACGTCATAGACGAGTGTATTGGACGAAAACTCGAGATCCTGGAGCGCCGTCGTGTGACCGATGTCCCCTCCGTCCGACCGCCGCGTATCGAGGGGTAGCTGCGCGGTGGGGAGGTTCCAGCCGTCGATCGCAGCCACCGTGTCGTCGCCGGCGCGTCCGCCTAACGGGAAGACCGTGGTGACGTAGGGCAGCTCGCCGACAGCGATGCGATAGACGAAGTCCTCGCGGCCGCGATAGATCGAATCATGGATCTCCAGCGTGTAAGTGCCGGTCTCGGGGACCTCGAAGAAGAGCACCGGGTCGGGATGAAACCGGTAGTCATCGGCGAACGCCACTTCCTTGCCCTCGGTATCGAAGAGCGCCAGCGTGGCCTGGAACCAGCCGGGGACGGCGTCGGCGAGGTAGGGGATCAGGTGCCGGGCGCTGGTTCTGATCACGAGCTGCTGGCCCTGCACCGCGCGGAAGCGGAAACGGTCGACATCCCCCGGTCGGATCTGTCCGTTCAGGGTGACGGGTATGTCCACCGCGGGGGCCGGAGCGGGGCCTATTTCGTAGGGCTCGTGCTCCGAGACCTCGGGAAGCTGTCCCACCTGAAAGCAGAGCGGATTGGTCAGGCCGAGCGGCGTGATCAGCCGCAGCTCGCAGTCGCCAGGGGGCGCGTCAGCATCGATGAATACCTCGATCATAACGGTTTCGGCGATCTGCGAGTTGAGCTGCTTTTTCTTGTTGAACCTGAAGAATTCGTTTTCCAGGAACTCGAGCTCGATCGGACCCAGCTTGTCGATGTCGTTCAGCAGGGGATGGTTCGGCAGTTTCACCGCGTCGGCATCGGCGAGGGTTGATTCCGTCTTTTGTTGCTGCTGGTTTTTTTTCGGAGTTTGGGTGCGATTGCGCTGCGGTTGTTTGGTTTGTTTTTTTCGTCTCCCTGTGGTTGCGGCGCTGTCTGCGCTTTGATTTTTGTCGCCACCGCGCTTTGCCGCACGCTTGTTCGTGCGCGTGCGGGTCGAACTGCCTTGGCTGTCCGTCTTCTTGGTGGGCTTGGTTTCGATTGCCCCGGCGTCGGTGTCTCTGGCGGTGCCGCTACCATCGGCGGATGTGAGTTCGGCGCGTTGCTTGGCTCTCACCTCGCGTATTCGCCGCATGACCTCACGGCGTTCATCGCGGCTAAGATTTCGAACCCGTCCCATGTAGCGCACCACCGAGGCGCTGACGCCGTCGCCGACGATATGGACATCGGTAACGCCGCGCAGATTCTGGCCGCCGATCATGATCTGGAAGACTGAGCCTTTTTGTCCGCCCGCCGGGTAGGCATAGCCGATGTGAGGCTCCCGTTTGTTGGCCTGGCCCCATGACGTCGGCGGGCACACCACGGCCGTCGCGACAAGGGCGATGAGCAGGATGCGTATCGTGACTCTCATGATGCCATGATCTCCTTCAGTCGGCCGCCGCTCGCGACGCCCTCCTCCTTCGAAGGCAGCACCGGCACTTCCAACCCGCGCGGGTTGGGCAGGACGCCTTCGGGATCGATGCCGAGCAGCGCGTACATGCTGCCGATCAGATCGTGGGGGTACACGGGACGCTCGGCTACTTCGGTGCCTCTGTCGTCCGACTCTCCGACGACGCGGCCTCCCACGAAGCCACCGCCGGCGACCACCGCCGAGAAGCATTGACCGAAATGGCTTCGACCTCCGTTCCAGGGCGGTTCCCACTGGACCTTGGGGGAACGCCCGAACTCTCCGCTCCACCAGACGATGGTGCTATCGAGCAGGCCGCGCTCGGCCAGGTCGGTCAGCAGCGTGGCCATTCCGCGGTCCATTTCGGGCAGTTTGCGGTTCATGATCTGGAAGTGCTGTTTGTGAGTGTCCCAGCCCTTGTAGTTGATCGTGATATAGGGAACGCCGACCTCGACCAGCCGGCGTGCCATCAGGCAGGACTGGCCGAAGGTGTTGCGGCCGTAGCTCTCGCGAAGCTTGTCGTTTTCCTGTGAGAGGTCGAAGAGCTTGCGGGCGTCGCCGAACATCAGATCGTATGCGTTCTGCTCGCACTCGTCGAGCTTGGCGAAGTGCGGGTTGTCCGGCATGGAACGGCCGAGCGTGTCGAGCTTGTGGAGCAGCTTGCGCCGCGCGTGCTGGCGCTGGTCGGAGATGCCTTGTGCGATAATCCCCTCCACGACAAAGGGTTGCCTGGCCGGATCGCCGCCGGTGGCGAACGGTTTGTAGCGCTGGCCCAGGAAGCCCGCCTCGGAGAATCGGCCCTGTGGCGTGGTCAGCACGATGTAGGGCGGGACGAGCCCCTCGTAGCCGTGATCGTACCCCTTGAACAGCGACACGACCGCTCCGGCACAGGGGTAGACCAGACGGCCGGGCTGGCGGCCGGTCTGGGTGATGTACGAGGCTGTTTCGTGACCGTTCACTCCGTGTGTCATGCTGCGGATGATCGAGTACTTGTCGGCTTGCTGCGCCAAGAGGGGCAGCAGCTCGCCCACCTGGATCCCGTCCACGTTGGTGGGGATCGATGTGGCGAGGGGACCGCAATAGTCGTAGCCGGCGCCGGGCTTGGGATCGAAGGTGTCCAGGTGCGCCGGGCCGCCCCACATCCAGATTTGAATGACCGACTTGGCTCGCGCCGGCTTGGCTTGGGGAGCCGATCCGGAACCGGCGAGGGCGGTCCAGGGGGTGCCGGTCCAGGGGGTGCCGGTCCAGGGGGTGCCGGTCCAGGGGGTGCCGGTGAGCGCCAGTCCGGCCGCTCCAGCGAGGCCCAGCTTCAATGCGTCGCGCCGGGTGACGCCGGGGGCAGTGTCGTCGGGCTCGGGGTGCGCAGGGTGGAGCGTTCCCGAGTTCCGCAGGTCTCTCGAAGGGTCTGAGATTGGTTTCGAGTTCATTTTCGTGTCCTCGTCTTGCGTCGATCCTTCTGCCTTCAGGCGGCCGCGTTCGAAGGTCTGCTGGTCGGCACGACGGCGCGGTGACACTGGGTCCGATCAATGACGGTAGAGAAACTCCTTGCTGTTGATCAGCGCCCAGACCAGATCGTTCACGGCCTGCTTTCCGTTCACTTTTGCTTCCCGAGCGTACCCTTGTGCGGCGGCTAACTCGGCCGCGGTCGGATAGCGCGACAGTATGGTGAGATAGAGCGAATTGACCACGCGCTGTGGCTTTCCCTTGCTGCGCTGGACGATCTGACGCAACCGCTGGCTACGTTCGATCTTTTGCTGGATATGGGTCGAGTTGAGCAGGTGTAGTCTTTGAGCGTCGGTGGGTCGGCTGTTACGTTCCGATTCGAGACCGGTGTCGCGAGCCGGGCGGCCGAACATCTCGAGGAACTGGCTCGTGATGCTGCCATCAGCCAGGTTGACGGTGCGGTGCTCTTCCGGAATATAGGTGAACGGTTCGGGGATCGGGCTCGAGTAGCTCTCCCGGGATCCGCTGATCCAGCACAGGGCGTCGATCAAAACCTCGGCGTCGAGCTGGCGCACGATATAGTGAGCGAAGAGGGCTTCGGCGTCGCGGTGATCGCTGCGCGGGATCGACGACTGTTGATAGGTGCGTGAGTTGAGGATCAGGCGGTAGAGATGCCTGAGATCGTAGCCGGAGCCGATCAGCTCCGCTTCCAGACAGGCGAGCAGCTCGGGATTGGCCGCTGGATTCTTCGGCTTGATGTCATCGGCTGGATCGATGATCCCGCGCCCCATCAACCAGGCCCAGACCCGGTTTGCGATGTTACGTGCAAACCAGGGGTTGTTTTCGGTGATGAGCCAGTCGGCGAAGATGACGCGGGGATCTGTCCCGGGCTGGATCGTGACCGCGGTGCCGTCGGGGAAGCGGGCTTCCAGCGCCTCTGTCGGCACGGGATCGAGGTAGACGATCTCCTCCTTCCACTCGGCGGTCCTCTTGAACGCCACCCGCGAAAAGAAGGCCTGCATGCCGGTACACCGGATCGGCAGCCAGTCTTCGATCCGCGTCCCCATGAAGGTGAGGGCCACCGCCGCTGTGATGGCGGATGGGTCCTGGCCCTGGATTGCGCGGTAGAAGTTGACCGGCGGGACGCGGAAGTTGCTGCCGCTCGAGGTCAAGAGCTCGCGGACGAACAGATCGTAGGGTTTGTTGTCCCGAATGGCGTCGTGGATCCAGCGATGATAAGCCTGGACCGCGTTGGGCCACAGGTTGATGGGAAACTCCGCCTTGACGCGCAGGAGATCGCACCATTTCAGCGCCCAGTAATCGGCGAACTGCTCCTGATCGAGCAGGGTCTCGATCAGCGAGGCGCGCTTGTTGGGACTCACGGATCGCAGGAAATTACGGACAGCGGCGGGCTCGGGCAAAGTGCCGGTGACATCCAGGTAAACTCGCCTGATGAAAACCTCGTCGGAACAGAGGTTCGCAGGCGTGATGCCCCGTTCATTGAGCAAGGCGAAGACGTGTTCGTCGATGAGATTGAACGGTTCGAAGCCGGAGTTGCTCTCATAAGGGTGGATGCTGGGTGGATCCGCGGCGATCGCCTGGAGAAGGGGAACCAGGATGAGCGCCAGTGTGATCAGGGACTTGTTCATCGCATTCCCCGCTGAAAGCCCGTTGGAAGGGTCAGATTCGAAGCACTTCTTCAACGGCCCTTTGAACAAAATACCACGACGGCAAACGTTGTCCTTCAGTGGAACCGCGGTGAAAGACGGAGGTTCCGAAAATATCGGCCAACGCTTTCACCCGGGGACATCGTTTTCTCGCCTGGAGCAGGCCATCTCATGGCCTGATCGATCGGGCTTCGAGCTCGACCAGTGCGAGACGGGTTCGGAATTTCCACGAGATCCGAGCGAGATCCCAGCGAGCCGGAGTCGATTCCGTTCGTATCCCGCCACGTCATCACCGTGAAAGGCGCAATTCGCGACTTCCGCTCCAGGCCTTATCGTACCTGGTCATATGGTACCATTTGACCATCGGCATGGGATCTCTAAAAGATGCGTTCAAATCTGTGGTCAGACAGTGATGTGAGGCAGCGACACTCAACTTCGAGAGGCCCTCCTTGGAGAGCGGGTGAGATCGGTGAGCTGGGAAAGAGAATCCGGCCCATCTAAATCCTCTCGGCCGATGATCTCCTTTCGGACAACAGGGAGTGTCAAAAACAACTCAAGTGTTTTAGGAGATGGATTTTAAAAGCTGCTGCCAGGAGATTCAGGGAGAGTCGACGGCTGGTTGAAGGGAGGCGGCTCGCGAGGGAAATACTCACTTTTGTCGTGGGATTGAGGGACTGGAGTGACCGGAAGAGCAAGAAAAGGGACACTGCTCTCAGAACAGTGTCCCTTTGTGATATGTGTGTTTGATTAGTGGATCATTGGCGAACGATCCGGCTTGATCGCCGGGTCATTGGAGTCGATCGGTTTAGTAGCGAGTTCTCCCGCGAGAGAATCCGCCGCGTCCTTCCCGTCCGCCGCCGCCGCTGCCGCCGCGATTTTCCCGGGGCTTTGCTTCATTCACTTTGAGAGTACGGCCACCATGCTCCTGGCCGTCGAGTGCTTCGATCGCTGCCCTGGCTTCCTCGTCGCTGGCCATCTCGACGAAACCGAATCCCTTGCTCTGTCCGGTGTTTCGGTCGTTGATGATGTTAGCGCTTTCCACCGTGCCAAAACTCGAGAACAGTTGCTCCAATTCCGAGCTGGTGACACCGTAACTCAGGTTTCCGACATACACATTCTTACCCATGATCATCTCCAAGTGGGTATATGACCGGCCCCTGTGGACCAGGTCGCGAGAAACTGAGGCTGTTCATCAGCCTCGACAAACAGTCTTGCCGATTGAGGAAAACCGGGGTAGGTAATACTCGACTTGTCCAGTCTCATCCCTGACTTTCTCATTCAATCTCTAATAAGTTCAAAATTTTAGCACCTCTGAGCCAAGCGAGTCCACTGAAATTAGGAACTTTACTCATGGACACGTGTAACTTTTTTACAATATGAGAGTTGTGTTAATATTGCACGAAACTTTGTCGCCAAAAAAAAGAGACAATGGAGGGAATTACGTAGGAAATTGTTGCACGAATGAGCGCTAAATGCGCTTGTGAGACTCTCAAACTCAACAGAGCGACCATCGAGGCTCTCGAAATAGGCGGGTATCGAGCCGGACACCCTCGGATCTTTCATCTTGAAGTCCAACCGCGGCAGCGGGCCTGACTAAGGGCTCATGATATGAAGCAGAGCTGCCCATGACCTACGACTTCGATTCCGATCAATGGCTTGAGATGCAGGAGGTTACCTTGCACAAGAGGAAGCTGTCCGACGGCGAAATCACCGAGCAGGAGTTCAAGCGAGCCCTCGTGGAGCTCGAGCAGCGCCACCTGGAGATGTGACGCCGCCTGGACGGGACTTATCAGCTTCCGGAGTAGTCGAGAGAAGGTCGTTTTTCCTCTTTTATGGCATTTTGCCTCGTCGACAAATGTTGATAGAATGTTTTTTGTCGAGCTCTGATTGTGCTTGCATCAGCGGATCAAGAAGGATTCCGAATCTGAAGAACTTACTATTTCAAAAAGATTTTTATTTTTCTGAACCGGCATCGCCGATTTCGCGAGTTGCGAACTAAGGGCTCATTAAAAGAAAGAGTCCCCTGATGTCCTGATTCGACTTCATAGGTTGCTGTAAAGATGGAGGAAATGTTGTGTGGAGAGTAAAATCTACCGTGAGTCTCGCCCTCGTTGTTGCCCTCGCCACCTGCCTCGGAGCCGAGGAAATTTGGGTTCCAGATAATTATTCTAGCATACAGCAAGCAATATACGCGTCGGCAAACGGTGATACGATCATCGTGCGACCCGGTGTCTACAAGGAAAACATCCGTTTTTGGGGAAAGTCGGTCATCGTCAAGAGTGAGATGGAACCGGAGGTGACGATTATCGACGGAAATCGAGGCGGCAACAGTGTTGTCACGTTTGCAGATGGAGAAACACATGACACCGTACTCGATGGATTCACGATCACAAACGGTTGGTCGGTCTCTCGTTCCCAAGAACGTTATGGTGGAGGAATATCTTGCAAGCAATCGTCACCAACTATATCAAATAACATCATACGAGGAAATCGTTCCGAGGCCTATGGTGGAGGAATATACTGTGAATCGGGGACACCTATAATTATATCAAATACGATATGTTACAACATGTCAAATCACGATGGAGGAGGGATACATTGTAAATATGCTGATAGTACCCGTATCATTGGAAATGTAATAGCATCCAATAGTGGAGCCGGAATTTCAGAACTCCTGACACGCCTTTTTAGGCTTGATGCAATCGACGATTCGTGAAGGTTCCGCCCCAGAACCTCGACATGGTGAGAGTCCGAAGATTTTCGAAATAGTGCTTTAATACTTCCGTACAAT
>Ga0190284_1000276_pt1 | contig 34153 bp, 26 predicted proteins | sample 48691812_MG_FD_161668 | JGI IMG/M metagenome (GOLD analysis project Ga0190284, IMG submission 161668) | Hydrothermal vent microbial mat bacterial communities from Southern Trench, Guaymas Basin, Mexico - 4869-18-1-2_MG | ecosystem: Environmental > Aquatic > Marine > Hydrothermal vents >...
TCATTCAACCTATAGGCCAGGCTGCGGAGTTGAAGCTGAAGTCCCAACGTATCTCGCCGATAGGAACCGCTCAGGACAAGACAAGGTTGGTCGGGCAAGGGCTCCAGGCCGGAGCGAAAAAGGACAAAAACGCCGCATCCTCAGCCTTGCCGACAGCTGCGATACACAAGTCTTATCTGCCTGACAAAAACCAGGACGCCTTCGTGGATATGCTGGTGGGGCTAAGGCAGAAAAACCAACTCTCCACCGCCACCGCCACGGCAGAAGGCCAGGCCAAGCCTGGCGCGTCGCAAACCGCCCTGCCCGGCAAGCCAATCGGGCCAACGCAACAACGCCCACCGGCAGACCAGCCGGGCACAACCAGCGTAAATCAACCCGCTGCCCCGCCCGCAGATCAGCCCGCCAAGCCTGTTGTTCAGGATGGCATTGTAGGCTTTACGTCTGACAATCGGGTTATCCTCCGAAGCCTGGCTGGGGAGGGTAGCGACTTGTTCAACAGGTACATGTCGCTAGCCAAGAAGGAACTCGACGCAGGCCGGTTTTACGAAGCCGCCCAGTACTACGACCTCGCCGCCGGGGCCAGGCCTACGAATCCGCTAGCTCCGCTGGGCATGTGCCTCGCGAAGTTTGCCGCGGAAGAATGGTACGCCTCAGCTGAGAGCCTTCGCCAAGCGGTCGAGTTGTTCCCGCCGTTGATGGAAACCAAGCTGGACCTGACGAAGCTCATGCCCCTGAAAAATCTCAACGACAGGCTGGATAGCCTTGAGCTGTGGGCTACCAGGGTGCACGACAAGCCGGTGCTCGTTTTCCTCGCAGCCTTCATGCAGCAAAACGCAGACCGAGGCAAACTAGCCAGGAAACACGCCGAGAAACTCAAGAAATCCGAATACGCAACGCCGGTGATGAAAGCCTACGCCAACTATCTGCTAACGGGTAAACTCCCAGTCGAGTTTCAACGAGCCCAGGAAACTACCCTGAAATAAATCCGCGGGAATGACATGGGGGGAGAGGGAATTTCGGATTTCGGATTAGGGTTGTGCGTGAAACAATCCGAAATAATCCAATCACCCTGCTCGCCTGTCGTACTTGTACCAGGCTGCGCAGGTGCCCTCGCTGGATACCATGCACGGGCCTACCGGTTCCATGGGGGTGCAGGTTTTGGCGAACAGCGGGCAGTCGGCGGGGTCGGCTTTGCCCTGAATAACCTCTCCGCACAGGCACCCTGGCGGGCAGACATCAGGGCCGATGGATATCTCGAAATGCTCCAGAGCGTCGAAGGATTTGTACTCGTCTCGCAAGTCCAGGCCACTTGCGGGCAGTTCGCCCATCGCCCGCCACAGAGCGGCACCTGGCGTGAAAACTTTTTCCGTGATGGTCCTGGCAGCGACATTGCCATCGGCGGTAACAGCTGTGCCGTAAACATTCTCCACCTCAGCCCGTCCGTCAGCTACCTGATGACAAATGTGCAGGATCGCCTCGACCATGTTCTCCGCTTCGAACCCCGCCACCACGCAAGGCTTGGCGAACCGCTCGACGATAGGCCTGTACGCCTCCGAGCCGATAATTACGCTAACATGGCCTGGGCAAAGGAACCCGTCAATCGGCACATCGCCGCTGGACAGCAAAATTTCCATCGCGGGGATGACCAGCTTATGACCAGCGAGAATGAAAAAGTTTTCCAGCCCAGCCCGGCCCGCTTCGAGCACAGCCGCAGCGGTAGGGGGGGTGGTCGTCTCGAAACCCACAGCCAGGAATACGACCTTGCTGTCGGGATTCTGTCTCGCCAGGGCCAGGGCGTCGCGGGTGGAATACACTACCGCTACCTCGGCTCCGCCAGCCCGGCGGTCGGCCAGGCTGCCGGCGCTGCCGGGCACGCGAACCATGTCGCCATAGGTAGCGATGATAACCTCAGGCCGCTGTGCCAGGGCGCAGGCTGCGTCGATGTAACCCTGAGATGTAACGCAGACTGGACAGCCCGGGCCACTGACCAGCTTGACGTTCGTCGGCAGCAAACTTTTGACGCCCGTGCGAAACAAGCTGACCGTGTGCGTCCCGCAGACTTCCATTATTTGCACTTCGCCCAATGGCTTGCAAACCCGGGCCAGTTCGGCGAGCATTTTTTCGATTCGTGTATTGTTCAATTCCCCAGCTCCATTTCCGGCGGAGCTTCGATTAGAGCTTCCCGCAAAGACTCGAAAGTCTCTCTCGCTTCGTCTTCGTCCAGTTGGGCGATGGCAAAGCCAGCGTGGACAAGCACCCAGTCGCCCAGGCCCGCTTCGGGCGTCATAGCCAGGGACGCCTCGACCCGGCTGCCCTGAAAATCCACCATCGCCGTCCGCCCCAGCGCAGGGTCGACAACATTTTCCTTCACATCAAGAATTTTTCCAGGCACCGCTAAACACATTATTTTTCTCCTGTCAGTTATCAGTAAAAGCAAAAAAAAGAACCACGGATAGACGCGGATGTACACAGATGTTTAACTACGAAATACGCGAAAACAAAAAAGTGACAATAAGCCAAACAGCGTAGCATGGACGTCTCGCCCATGTTTTTTCTTTTCTCTTTTTTTCTTTCTTTTGTTTTTACTGATTACTGACAACTGATTACTTTTTTTCTTTCTTCGCCGAGGCGACGATAGCTTGGCCCAGGGCGATGCCGACGTCGCTGCACGGGACGCGTTGGTGAGTATACACTCTTAGGCCTGTTTGGGTTATTAGTTCTTCCAGCCGCTCTGTCAATATCCGGTTCATAAAACATCCGCCGGACAGTACGACCTTCTCGACACCCGCGCCGCTGGCAACAGTCACAGCACAGCGGGCTAGCATAGCTGCCAGGGTCTCGTGAAACGCCCGGGCAAGTTCCGCCACAGCTCGGCCTCGGCCCGAGGCCAGGCCCGCGAGAATGTCGCGCACCATCGGGCGGTAGTCCATCTCGATAACCCCAGCGGCGTTCGTCTCCAGCCGCCAGCCCAAAGGTTCCGCAGCGGGACATTGGCAGGCTGCGGCTTCCAGCGCGATAGGCCCTTGAGCTTCGTGTTCGTTGCAGTCGCACAGGCTCAGTAAAAAAGCAGCCGCGTCGAACAGCCTTCCCAAACTGGACGTCCGCACGCCCGCCCCAGCGTCGAGCTGGCGACGCATTAGCGCCAGGGCCTGGGGGTCGATGCGCCCCAGAGCGGGCGCGTCGAAGTAGGCTCCCATGGTTTCGTATAGCAGAGCTGTTGCGGGTCGCCAGGTTTGCCTCGCTGCGGCATCTCCGCCGATGAGCGGAAAAGTTTTGAGGTGTCCCGCCCGGGTAAAGTCAGCCTGGTCGCACAGCAGAACCTCGCAGCCCCATATTGTTCCGTCCGCGCCATAGCCCGTGCCGTCGCAACTGACACCGACCACAGGCCCAGCCAATTCGTTGTCGGCCATGGCTGATACGACGTGGGCATGGTGATGTTGCACGCCGATAACCCGCTCAGCCAGGGTGCGGGCATATCGGCTGGCTGCGTAGTCCGGGTGAAGGTCGCAGGCGACAGTAAGCGGGGCGCGAGTTTCTTCTTGTAGAATCTCGCGCAGGGCGTCCACGGTTGCGAGGTATCGACGGTAATTGACAGGGGAGGCCAGGTCGCCGAGGTGCTCGGTAAAGGTAGCCTGGCCGTCAGCCAAAATACACAAGCTACTCTTAAGCTCCGCCCCCAGGGCCAAGACAGGCCCAGGCCTGCTGGTGAAATTTTTCAGGGCAATCGTGGTCGTCTCGACAGCTTGGCCCTGAACCTGTATGGATAGTCGCTGCTGCAAAAGGGGTCTCCTGTCAGGACATTATAGGGATCAGTATTCAGGAGTCAGTATTCAGGAGTCAGAATTATTGCCTATTCCCTATTGCCTATTTTTTCGCTTTTTCTTCTTTTAGTTTTCGTCGTCGTTCGATTACCTCCTCAGCGATGGTGTTTGGCACTTTGGCGTACCGTCCCATTTCCATGGTGAAGGTAGCCATGCCTTTGGACAGGCTGCGGATGACGGTGGCGTAGCCGAACATGTTAGCCAGGGGTACTTCCGCTCGGACGATGGAATAGTTTTCGCGGTTTTCCGTGCCCAGGATAATTCCGCGCCTGCTGTTGAGGTCGCCGACGATAGACCCCTGATATTCCAGCGGCGTTTCGACTTCCACCGCCATGACAGGCTCGAGCAGGCAGGGCTTGGCCCGTCTGAAAGCCTGGTTGAACGCCTCGCGGGCACAGGTTCGAAACGCCATCTCGCTGGAGTCTACCGCGTGAAACGACCCATCGTCTAAGCACATCTGACAGCCTACAATCTGGTACCCCGCCAGTGGGCCCTCAGCCATGGCTGCTTCGAATCCTTTGTTGATAGCTGGGATATATTCCCGCGGAATTCGCCCGCCGGTGATGTTGTCTTCGAAGTCGTACGGCGACTGGGCTGAGTCCCCCAGCGGCACGAGCCTGCCGACGATATGGGCAAATTGGCCTGACCCGCCAGTCTGTTTTTTATGGCGATGGTCGTAGGCTGCCTCGACCGTGGGAGCTTCGCGATAACTGACATTTGGAGCGCCGACGGTAACATCGGCTTTGTATTCCCGCTTCATCCGCTCGATGTAGACTTCCAGGTGCAGCTCGCCCATGCCGGCGATTATCGTCTCGCCACTCTCCGGGTCGCTGGAGACGCGGAAGGTCGGATCTTCCTTCATAAACCGGTTCAAAGCCTTGCCCATGCGGTCCTGGTCGGCAGAGCTGTTTGGCGAAACCGACAGGCTGATTACCGGGTTGGCTACGAAGATGCTTTCCAGCGAATAATTCGTGCCCTCGTCGCAGAAGGTGTCGCCCGATGCGCAATCCACGCCCACCAGTGCGACGATGTCGCCAGCTCCAGCTTCGTCCACATCTTCGCGGTCGTCGGCGTGCATGCGGACGATTCGCCCGATACGTGTTTTCTTGCCGGTTCTGCTGTTGATGTACGATTGGCCTTTGACGATCTTGCCCTGGTAGATTCGCGTGTAGGTAAGCTGGCCAAAGGTCTCGTCGACGATCTTGAACGCCATTGCCACCAGCGGGTCGGCGAAGTCGCACGCCAGGGGAGTCTCAGCTCCCTCGTTGTCGTGGTCTCGCGCGAAACTCGTGCGGTCCAGCGGGCTTGGCAGGTAGTCGCACACCGCGTCTATCAATGGCTGAATGCCCTTGTTCTTGAAGGCGGTACCCATCATCAGCGGCACGATGTCCCGCGCGATGGTAGCTTCGCGGATGGTTTCGCGGATCATTTTTTCCGGCACGGGCTGCTCTTCGAGCATCAGCTCCATTATTTCGTCGTTGAACATGCTCAGCGAGTCGAGCATATCATGACGGGCAGCCTCGGCTGCGTCGGCATATTCCGAGGGAATATCAGCTTCAACAACATCCTCGCCGCTGTTGCCCTCGAAGGTGATAGCCTTCATTTTCACCAGGTCTACCACGCCGAGGAAATCTTCGCCCGCGCCCATCTTCAGTTGTATCGGCACGATGTTCAGGCCTAGTTTTTCTCGCAGGTCTATGGTTACTCGCTCGGGGTCAGCCCCCATGCGGTCCATCTTGTTTACGAACGCGATGCGGGGCACGCGGTATCGTTTCATCTGCCTATCGACGGTAACGGATTGGCTTTGCACGCCGCCGACGGAGCATAGCACCATGACAGCTCCGTCGAGAACTCGTAGCGAGCGTTCGACCTCGACGGTGAAATCGACGTGGCCTGGCGTGTCGATAATGTTGATTACCTTCTTGCCCCAGTCTACTCGTGTAGCTGCGGAGGTGATGGTGATTCCTCGCTCGCGTTCGAGTTCCATGAAGTCCATGGTCGCCCCGCCGTTGCCGCCACGCACTTCCTGCATGCGATGGATTCGCCCTGCATAAAAGAGTATCCGCTCGGTCAGGGTAGTCTTGCCCGAGTCGATATGCGCCGAGATGCCGATGTTCCGAAAATATCCGCGTTGTTTCATGATAGCCTGTCCGTTTGTAAAAGTTTTTTTTCGTTCTTGCTTCAGCCCGTCTGCCTGCACGTCAATCGACAAAATAACCATCGGGTTTTATGTCGGATTAACATAAGCGAGGTACGCCCCAAACCAGGGCGAGCTATTTCAGAAGTTGCAAGACCCTCGATTCTACCACATAAGTTCTTTTTGTGCCAAGGTTTTTTGAATCTTTTTTCGTACCATGAGCGTCCCGCCCATGTGTTTTCTGCTTTTTTTCTTTGTCATTCCCCGGGTAAATTTGAAACCCGGCGGGCATCCCTGGATTCCCGCTTGCGCGGGAATGACACGGGGGATGGCTAGAGCGGGGATGATAAAAAAATCGTGCAATTTGTATCCATTCGTGCTTATCCGTGGTTCGCTGTTTTTGCTGTTACTGATTACTGATTACTTTTAAAAATTCGTGCCATTCGTGTTCTGCCGTTTTTTTTCGCCGTTTTTCCCAGCGGAAAAATTCTTTTCTTGTCGCGTCGATTCTGGTATCACAGCGGGCATGGGCCACTCTGGTCAATCCACATATCGCGTCCTGGGTATAGACCCTGGACTGAACATCACCGGGTATGGCGCGGTTGAGTTTGCAGGCTCAGCTGAGCCAGTCGTGGTCGAGGCTGGTACCATCCGGACGAACGCCGGAGCCAGTCTGTCCGAGCGGATTTCGCAAATTTACGCGGACCTGGTGGAGCTGCTGGCTGAGCTAGGCCCGGACGTTGTGGCTGTCGAGCAACTTTACGCACACTACAAACACCCGCGGACGAGTATCCTGATGGCCCATGCTCGCGGCGTGATAATGCTAGCCACTCAACAGTCAGCCTTGCCCGTGCGGAGCGTCCAGGCTACGCGGGTAAAAAAGGGGCTCACCGGCAATGGCCACGCTACCAAACGACAAATGCAGCTGGCGATTCAAACAGCCTGCAAGCTATCAGCCCCGCCCGAGCCGCCCGATGTAGCTGACGCCCTGGCCATAGCAATAAGCGCCGGCAGGGAGCTGACATATTAGGAGTCAGGATTCAGGAGTCAGGATTCAGGAGTCAGGATTCAGGAGTCAGGATTCAGGAGTCAGGATTCAGGAGTCAGGAGTCAGGATTCAGAATTGAGGAGCCAGAATGAGGCCACCAGCTAGAACATTTAAGGACTTGATTGTCTGGCAGAAATCGCACCAGTTCGTGCTTGCGGTTTACCGCCTGTCCCGGTCGTTTCCGAAATCCGAGACATACGGCCTGACATCACAATTTCGGCGCGCCGCTGTTTCGATAGCGGCGAACATTGCCGAAGGGTTTCGCAAGCGAGGCCAAGCGGACAAAAAGCGTTTTTTCAATATTTCACAAGGCTCTGTTGAGGAATGTCGATATTATTTGATTCTTGCTAAAGACCTTCAATACGGCGATGTTATCGAGATGAATCAGTTGCTGGAAGAAGTCAGTAAACTACTGAATGCCTATTCGCGGAGCATTCTGACTCCTGCTCCTGACTCCTGGCTCCTGACTCCTGAATCCTGACCTATGATTACTAGAATAGCCGGACAACTTGAAGAGGTCGGCAGCAGCTCGGCGGTGGTTAGCCTGGGCGGGCTGTGGTACGAGGTTATGATCGCTGCCTGCGATGTGGACAGGCTGTCGGGCAAACTCGGGGGGGAGATCGTGCTGTACACGATTCATATTATCGAGGGCGACCCGTCGCGCGGGCAGGTCGTGCCCAGGCTGATTGGTTTCCAGGCCCAGGCTGACCGGGAGTTTTTCCGGGCGTTTACGAAGGTCAAAGGCATCGGGCCGAAGAAGGCTTTGCGAGCGTTGGTCAGGCCTATCGCGGAAGTTGCCGCAGCTATCGAGAACAAAGACGCCAAGTCGCTGGTGGCCTTGCCTGAGATCGGCAAGCGGACAGCGGAGCTGATAATCGCCGAGCTGCACGGCAAGATGGGGCAGTTCGCTGGCGACTACGCTGCGGATGGGCCTGGGGAGGCGGTGCAAAATATTTCCGAGCCTGGCATCGAAGCGGTGGCTATTCTCGTTCAGCTTGGCGAGCGACGAGCTGACGCGATGGCCCTGGTCGAGCGGGTGCTAGCCTGCGATGCCGAGATTGACTCGCCGGGGGAAATCGTCCAACACGTGTACAAGTTGAAAGCCGGCGGGGCGTAGCCGTGGCTTGGGCGTCTCGCCCATGTTTTTTCTTTTTCTTTGTTATTCCCGCGCAGGCGGGAATGACACGGCACCCGACCACAAAAAAGCCACAGCCGGGGGCGGCTGTGCTACATGTTTGGGCCAATCACGCGGTGCGGATGTCGGCGGCGAATTTTTGTTGTAGCGGCTCGAGCAACTCAGCTATCTGGGCGTCCACTTCCTCGCCGGTGAGCGTCCCTTCCGCCCAGCGATATTCCAGGCTCATCGTTACGGATTTCTTGCCGGGGGGCAGGGGCTTGCCTCGGTAGGTCGTTACATATTTCTCGCCCACGCGCAGCGGCTGGGTTACCAGACGCAGGGTCTGGATAAGTTCGCCCCAGCTGACCTGTTCGTCGAGGATAAGCGACAGGTCTCGGCAGATGGGCGGGAACTTCGCCAACACGTGCGCCCGGCGGGTGAGGTTCGCGAGCTTGGACAAAGCCTCCAGTCGAAGCGTCGCTACGGCGATGGGTTTCTCCAGGCCGAAGTGCTTCATCACAGCGGAGGAGGTTTCTCCGATGACGCCGGCGTCCTGGCCATCGAGCAGCACCGTAGCGGAGACCCCCCCGGCCAGGCCTGGCACATCCCCAGGCTGAACTGTTATCGCAGCGTCGGGAGCGATGCGGCCTATGACAGCGTCAAGGCAGCCTCGCACGTCTCGCAGGTCCGTGGTGGACACCATGGCCAGGGTGATATGCTCGCTGTCCAGGCTGGGGAACACCGCTGCCAGCTCGAATAGGCTCACCGCCTGGTTGCCCGCGGAGAAGTTACTTTTGCACGCTCGCAGCAGGCTCGGCAGCAGCGTCGGGCGCAGGGCGTTGTTCGTTTTGCGAACCTGCGAGTCCACGCAAATTGGATTGGCCAGGCCAAACAACTCCGCTTCGACGGCGTCTATGAAGCTGAAGGTTATCGCTTCGCTGTAGCCCGTCGCAGCCAACGAGCGGGTTATCTCCCGGCGGATTCGTTCGGTCTGGCCCATCGGCGTTACGCGGTGGGAAACCTTCTCCCGCAGCGGAATCTGGTCGTAGCCTACCAGGCGGGCGACCTCTTCTATAAGGTCTACCTCGCGATGCAGATCGGCGCGGAAGGGTGGAATCTCGCAGGCGATTTTCGCTTCGGCACTGTCGTCGGTAAGCTCCGGCGAGAGCCCAAGCCCGGCGAGAATTTCCACTTGCCTGGCTGCGGGGATATCCATGCCGAGTAGCTTGTTCGTGCGCTGTGGTCGAAGTTCCACCGTCGGAGCCTGGTATGGCTGGGCCCAGACGTCGAGGAGACCAGCTACCATTTCCCCGCCAGCCAGTTCGCATATCAACGCGCAAGCCCGTTGCGAGGCTGTGTCGATGGCGACGGGGTCCACGCCTCGTTCGAAGCGGAAGTTGCTCTCGCTCATAATGCCCAGCGCCCGGCTGGTTCGGCGGGTGGCTAGCGGGTCGAACTGGGCAGCTTCGATCAGCACGGTCGTCGTCTCGGCGGTTACTTCGGTGGCTTGGCTTCCCATTATTCCAGCAAGGGCGACCGGGCCTGAGCCGTCAGCGATTACGAGCATCTCGTCGGTCAGCTCGCAGTCGGTTTCGTCGATACTGGTTATCTTCTCGCCACCCTTGGCCCGGCGGACAACGATACGACCCTGGGCCAACTTGTCATAGTCGAAGCTGTGCAGTGGCTGGGCGTATTCCATCAGCACGAAGTTCGTGATATCCACGATATTGTTGACGCTCCGCAGGCCTATGGCCTGGAGATAGTCTATCAGCCATTGCGGACTTGGCCCAACGGTAACGTCGCGGATCAGCCTGGCTGTGTATCGCGGGCACAGCTCGGGCGAGAGGACGTCCACGGACATACAATCCGCGATTTGCGTAGCACATTCGCCCTCGGCTGTGTTTTTGGCTGGCAGGGTAAACTTCGGCAGGCGAAGCTCATTGCCCGTGGCCACCGCCAACTCGCGAGCTACGCCGATGTGTCCCAGGCAGTCGGACCTGTTCGATGTTACCTCCAGGTCGAACACGACATCCTGCCCGGTTGCGTCTATGCCTTCGCAATTCAAGCCGATGCGGGTAAACAGCTCGCCCATCTCCTCCGCCGGAAGGTCAACGTCAACATAATCCGTAAGCCAATTCAGGGAAATATACATGTAGCACCTATTTTCTATATCCTGGAAAGAGCCCCATGTTATCGGCTTTTTCGGCTATGTCAAATGACAGTTGTCGGTTGACTGGTTGATTGGTTAACAGATATTTTCGTCACTCGGAATTCGTTATTCCCTCTATCCCCTATTTAGCTATTCCCTACTTGCCTATTTATCTTTTATCTTGCTTGCTGTCGGGGCGAAGATTCCTTTGTTCATCGCCCGGTCGATATTTCGGATAGCTTGTTTTAGTCTTTGTTCGTTTTCTACCAGTGCGACTCGGGCGTATCCCTCGCCATATTCGCCAAAAGCTCCGCCGGGCGCTATGGAAACTTCAGCCTGGTCCATCAGCCTTAGTGCGAAGTCTATCGTGCCCTGGCCGGCCAGGTGTTCCGGAGAGACCTTAGCCCAGGCGAACATCGTGCCGCGCGGGGACTCGACTTCCCATCCCAGTTTGTTCAAGCCATCGACGAGGATATCCCGCCGAGCCTGGTAGAGATTGTTTTGCTCGGCGATGTCTTCTTCGCATTCGCGCATGGCGATGATGGAGGCTATTTGGATGGCCTGGAACATGCCGTAGTCGTAGTAGCCTTTTATCGTAGCCAGGGCGCGGATCATTTCCGGATTGCCCACACAGAAACCCATTCGCCACCCAGCCATGTTGTAAGGCTTGGAGAATGTTACAAACTCCACGCCCACGTCCTTGGCTCCGCGAGCCTGCATAAACGACGGAGCCTGGTAGCCATCGAAACACGTCCGCCAATATGCGAAGTCGTGTATGACATAGATGCCCGTCCGCTTGGCCAGGTCTACGACAGCTTCGTAGAAGTCCACGCTGTCGACGGTCATGGCGGTGGGGTTGTGCGGATAGTTCAGAATCAGCACCTTTGGCCTGGGAAATGTATGCTCGACGACAAAAGCGACCCGGTCGAGAAAGGCCTGATCGTTGCCCAGCTCGACGTTTATTACGTTTCCCCCAGCCAGGGCTACGGCATAAACATGAATGGGGAAAAACGGGTCGCCTACGATGGCGGTGTCGCCCGGCCCCATCAGTGCCAGGCACATGTGCGAAAAGCCTTCCTTCGAGCCGATGGTCGCGATGACCTCGTCCTTGGGGTTCAGCGAGACATTATAAACGCGTTCGTACAGGCTGGCCAGGTCTCGGCGAAGGTTGAACACGCCTGTAGCGTTGCTGTATCGCTGGTTGCGCGGGTCGTGGGCAGCTTCGCAGAGCTTGTCGACGATTTTCTCCGGGGTCGGGTCCATCGGATTGCCCATGCCCAGGTCGATAATATCCACGCCGGCTTTGCGCTTCTCGTATTTCATCTGGTTAATTTGGCCAAACAGATAAGGCGGCAGCCTGCGAATCCTGTCAGCTACGTCGATATTCCAATCAGTGGTCATTTGTTACCTTTGCTCTTTTTTAGAGCGGATAATCGGGTTTACATATTCAATGTTCGGCTTGGCTTTGTTGATGAGTTCCTGCAACACCAGCTGCCTTGCCCGGGCGATTTTACGATACCGCACAGCCTGGCCAAGCTCGTCGGCAACCTCGCTGTACTTTGCATCAGTTGGAGGGATTATAGTCTCCAGCTTCAAAATATGAAAGTTCGTTCCCACCTGCACCGGGTCGGAAACCTCGCCGGGCTTCCGCATCGCCCGGGCAGCTGCCAGCAGGGCCGGGCCTATCCCAGGTGGGGCGTCGCGCGTGCCGATCTTACCAAGCCAGGCGCCCGTCTTAGCTGATGGGCTGGTCGAGTATTTGTACGCTATGGCTGAAAAATCCCCGCCCCTGCCAAGCTCGCGAAGAACCTTCTGGGCTACGTCGAGCGTGGGCACCTGGATATGACGCACCTTCAGCTTGCCGTCATATCGGCGGTAAAACTCCTGCTGAATATCCTCCTCGGTAACCTTCACCTGCCCAGCTGCGATCCGCCCCAGCCTGACGTTGCGAGCTATCGTCGCAGCCCACTGCCTGCGGGTATTGTTCCGCTTGGCGAGGAATTGGCCAAGCAGCGTGTCCATCTGCTGCGGCGAGGGTTTCTTGGCTCCGCTTGCGAAATTAAAAATCGCGTCGAGCGTCCGGGCGTTTTCCTCCGCCATTTGCTGCTGGGTTACCGTATCGTCCAGGCCCAGCCTGGCTAGCTCCTGGCGGACGACCTCGTCCACTATTAACTGTTGGGCGATGGGCAAGCCATAGTCCGCCACCAAAGCGTCGTACAAAGGAGCCATGTATATAGGCTTGCCGTTGACCTTGGCGAGAATTTGTTTGCTCGGGGGCAAAGCTGGCGTGGGCTTGGGTGGCTCGATTCGCACGGACTTGCCCGGGGCGGCGTCGCAGTAGGCTGCCATGGCTGTCAGCGAGATAAACGTTACCAGACAAACAGAAAACATGGAAATTCGCGTTTGATTATTCATTCATTTGCTCCGCAGCTGGAAGGCATTTAACTATGACAAGCGTTATATCGTCGTCCTGGGCCCGGTCGGCCTGGAATTGGCCTACCGCCTCGACGATGGCGTCGTAAATTTCGTGAGCTGACTTTTCGCTATTGGCCCGGACGACCTCGACAAGCCTGGCCTGGCCAAACATTTCCCCAGCTGGGTTTTTCGCCTCGCCAATGCCGTCGGTGCTCATAACCAGCAGGTCGCCGCACGACAGCTTCATAGGCTCAGACTGCGTAAACGGCATGTCCTCTAATATGCCCAGCGGGATACCCGTATTGCCCAGCAGGTCGATTTTCCCGCCGATGCCGTGATACCACAGCACCGGGTCGTGCCCAGCTGAGGCATAGGCGAACATGCCCGAGTCCGCGTCAAGCTCGCCGTAGAACAGCGTCATAAATCGATCGTCGTCAGTGTCGCGGACAAGGTGCTGATTGACGTCGTCGAACATCTCAGCGATGCTGCCGTTGTGGTGTTGGGCATGGCTTCTCAGCAGCGCTCGGCCCGTCGCCATCAACAAGGCTGCTGCGATGCCGTGGCCTGTTACGTCGCCGATGGCGATTCCCAATTTGCGCCTCGAGCCTGGCTGGTCGGCGTCGACGTTGATAAAGTCGTAATAATCCCCGCCGGACTCGTCGCAGTAGTTGATCCCGCCGAAAATATCGAACCCCGCCACGCTTGGCACATCCAACGGCAGCAGGTGCTTTTGGATTTCCCCCGCCAGCACAAGCGACGCCCGAAGCTGGTCTCGTTCGCCCAGGCCGCGGGCCATCTCGTTGAAATTGTTTACCAGGTCTTCGAACTCGTCGCAGGTGTTTACCTCGGGAATTCGTATGTCGATTCGCCCCGAGCGGATATTCTCGATGCCCTTGCTCAGCAGCGTGATTGGCTTGTTCATCCGCCAGGATATGTACAGGGCTGCTATCAGCGCCAGGCCTACGGTCAGGCCAAATATCCAGATGGTGGAGAGAATAATCTCCCGCTTGAACTGGACAATAGGCTTGGCCTGGGCGTCGATGCCCAGCAGCGCGACAGCCTGTCCAGAGGGGTCGCGAATCGGCGACCATGCTCCCAGGGTGCGTCGCTGACTATGCACGGTGTCGTAAGTAAGGTCATCCTCGGCGTGGGTTTCCTGCCAGGCTTTGAGCATGGCAGGGTATGTCGCCATGTCATACTCAGCCCCGATATCGTCGGTGCTTACGCATGTCAGCACACGCCCGATGTTTTTCTTGCCCGTGCGAACGATTATGTAGACGTATTTTTCATAGCCCTTGGCTCCGGGCATATAGCGAGACGCCCGACCGAGCCTTTCTGGCCCGAAGTGTGGCGGAGCTTCGTCGATAAGTTGCATCTGCCGGCGAAGTTTTTGGCTCGACAGCCTGGCGATATACGCCCGCCCCGCGCGGGTCTGGCTGAACTTTTTGTCAGGCTCTTCCAGCCTGGCTTTTTGCAAAGCAAGCTCCAGTTCCTTGGCGAGCGGCCCGATGAGGTCGGCATCTATTCCGCGAGCGGAATTGGCAGTGGCAGCCATCAGCAAATAGCGGGTGATGGAAACCGGCAGGACGCGAACTCGGCTATAGACCTGCCAGACCGTAACCGCCGCGAGCAACACACCCACGCCGAAAAACGCCAGTAGCAACTTGTACCGAAATCGTATCCGCATAACCATAGCCTACGATGATAACGCATCAACCCCGAGATTCAAAGATGAATGATAGATGCAAAACGAAATGCCATCCAACAAGACACTGCTTCCCTATTGCCTATTGCCCAACGAACCGTAGAATGTAGTTTGGATGTCGAAACGTTTTATTCGCATTTCGTTGGCGGTGAAGTTTCGCCTGCTTTTTGGCTTGGCCTTGCTGGGCGTGATAGCTTCTGCGCTGGCGGTGCCGTGGTATTTCATGGAGGTGCTTTCCGAGCAGGGGCTGGAGCGCTCGGCTCGGGAGCTTACGCAGCTTAGGCTGAACGAGTGGACTCGCAAGCATCCCAAAAATCTCAAAGCTGCCTCCGACGCCAATAGCGACGTCATCGCTTTGTATACCAGCGGGCGAGAGTTTATGGGCCTGGCTGGGCCTGCGATGTTGGTGCTCGACCCGCAGAAGCCATTCGCTGGGCTGGACAAGTCTTCCGCCAAAGCGCTCGGGGCGTTGCTGGACAATACCGACCGCCAGATAGCCTGGCAGCAGAGCAAATCCGACCGTGGCAAGAGGGTCTATCGTTGTTTCCTCGCGGTACGCAACACGACTCGCTGTGGCCGATGTCATAACGACCCCGCCAAGCCGACCCGATTGCAATTCGGGCCTGGGCAACTCGTGGGCATGATAGACGTTACCCTGCCGGGGGAAGCTTCTGCCTCGGCGGACAGGCTGATGTGGTGGACGCGCGGAGCGTTTGTCGCGGGCGGGATTTTGGCGGGGATTTTGGCGACGGTTATCTTCGCGATTATCTCGCACAGGTTGGTGCTTAGGCCCGTGCGTCAGCTGCGAGAGTTGGCGGACAAGGTAACCGATGGCGACCAGAGCGTCCGCAGCACGGTCAGCACGGGCGACGAACTCCAACGCCTGGGCGAGAGCTTCAACGAAATGCTCCAGGCTATCCAAACGCAACACAAGGAACTCCGCTCTGCCAACCGCGCGCTGGACCTGAAGCTCAACGAACTTGGCGAGGTAAACGTCGCGCTGTACGAAGCCAACCGCGTGAAGACCGAGTTCCTGGCCAATGTTTCGCACGAGCTTCGCACGCCGCTTAACAGCATCATAGGCTTTGCCGACCTGCTGCGGACCTCGGGCGAGAAGCGGACAGCCAGGTACGGCGAGAATATTACCACAGCTTCGAAAAATCTCCTAGCCATGATAAACGACATGCTCGACCTGGCGAAAATCGAAGCTGGCAAGGTGGCGGTGCGAGCGGACAGGGTTTCCGTGCTGGACACCTGCCAAACCCTCTTGGCTTTGATGGGGCCTTTGGCGGACAAGCGGAACGTTGCGTTGCTGGGCGAGCTGAGCGAGGACTTGCCTATCGTCGTTACCGATGGCGGAAAGCTCCAGCAGATACTCTACAATCTGCTGTCCAACGCGATAAAGTTTACTCCGCCCGGCGGCAGTGTTACGCTGCGGGCGAGCTTCAGGCAGGGGGGCAACGGTAATGGTCAGAGCACCGGCGAGGTGATGATTGCGGTGGAAGACACGGGGCCTGGCATTAGCGAGGCTGACCAGTCGAGAATTTTTGACAAGTTCTATCAGATAGACCCCACGCTTATGAAAGAGACCGCTGGGACGGGGCTGGGGCTGGCTATCTGCAAAGAACTAGCCAACCTGCTGGGTGGGAAAATAACCCTCCGCAGCTCGCCTGGCAATGGAGCAACCTTCATGCTTCATCTGCCTCTCGAACAACAGTAACTGTAGAGCCGGGCCTGCGCGTGTCAATTCCCTCGAAGGCGGGAATCCATTCTTTTTTCCGTTTTATGTAGTATCCCGATGCACATCGGGCCCTCGGCTGTTTTTTTTCGTGCCGGCACGCAATGTATGTGTACCATCGGGCTCCCTGCCTCTCTCAGCTTGTTGCGAGACAAAATCTGACATAAAGCCGAAAAGTCCCAGCCTGGTTAATCCGATAGATGGGTACGCCACCAGACTGCTTAATAGGGAAAATAGATGTCGCACTACAAACACCATGAGGGCACATATTTGGCCGTCGAGGACGAGCCACAGTTTGACGCGGATGATCACAGCCAGACGCCGTTGATGACCGAGGCTTTGAACTTGGCTGGGGCCATGATGGAGATATCCCAGGGGTACAATATCCGCCGAATCTCGCCTCGGCAAATCGTCGAGCTGAGCAGTCGATTGCACGAAGCTGGCGTCATAGGCCTGGCTGAATACGCAGCCCTGTCGTTCCAGCCGGATTTGCTCGCCGAGTATGACCCCGAGGAGGAAACCTACAAGCTGATGCAGGCTGACCCCGACCGGGAGCGGGATTTCATAGCTGAGTGGGAGCGACACCTCCAAGCTGCCCGCCAGCTTCGCCCCGACCCGTTCAACCTGAAACTCACCAGCGATATCCTCGACCTGCTCCAATGCTTCGAGCCATTCGAAGACGAAGAAAATTAGTCGCGGTGCCCACGGTATATGAACCACGAATGAATATAAAGATAAGAGTTATCAGTTATGTGTCCGACTTGATTTTCTAGCGGGGTTTCCTGCCTTTCAAACAGGCAGCCTTGGGCTGGTATGTTTCGCCGCTTCGGGGTAAGAAACAAAAAAAACATCGCATTGCCGGGCCAACTTCCACACCAACAAGTTGTTACTATTCGCCAGAAAAAAATGTCACCCACTTAGTTGTCAGTAAAAGCAAAAAAATCGTGGTTCGCTGTTTTTGCTCTAATTCGTTTTCGCGTTCTTTCGCGTATTTCGCAGTTTGTTGTTTTTGTGCGAGCGCCTAGCCGTGCCACTCGGTTTTGTCTACGGTGGTTTCGAACTTGGCCTTGACGATGTCGGGCACGTCTTCCCCAGCGACAGCTTCGATGTCCGCGCTGCTGGGCTTGCCGATTTTGACGATGCTCTTGGCGGGACACTTGTCCAGCACAGCGTCCATGAGAGTATCGACGCCCTCGGGATTGTAGTTGTCATAGTCGATATGCGGCAGGTTGCCCCGCATGGCAAATAGCCCGTTGCTGAGTTTCTCGCAAACCTTACACCCGATACAGCCAATCTTGCAAACGGATTTGACGTCCTTGCCGAAGTCCTGATTGCTGCACGCCAGCACGAACATTTGCTCGTCTTTGAACGGCACCATCGAGATGACTTTTCGCGGGCAGACTTTTTCGCACGCGCCGCAGCCTACGCATTTTTCGTAGTCGACGGTTATCTTGCCGTCGATGAGATGTATCGCGTCGAACTTGCACGACTCGACGCAATCGCCCAGGGTAAGGCAGCCGTATATGCACCCCTGCACGCCAGCTACCAGATTGGCGGTGGCACAGGTTTGCTCGCCGCGATATTCGTGCCTGCCCAGCCTGTCGTTTGTGTGGGCGGCGCAGTGAACCACGGGGCGGTAGGGATAGCTTTTCTCCAGCGTCATGCCCAGTATTTCCGCGATGGCCGTCGCTACGCCCTCGCCGCCGACCGGGCAGATATCCAGCGGCACCTTGCCCTCGCCCAGGACGACCGCCTCGGCATACTCGCCGCAGCCAACATAGCCACACCCGCCGCAGTTGGCTCCGGGAAGAGCTTCGTTTACCTTCTCGATTCGCGGGTCTATCGCGACATGAAAAGCTTCATTCGCCCAGCCCAGCACGAAGGTCATAATAAGAGCCAAAGCCAACATCACGCCAGCTGCCATCGCTATAATTATCCACGTCATTTTTGTTTCGCTTCCTAAAAACAGATATCTGTGCATCACAGCCAGAAGAGTCCACGGATTACTTGCCTATTTGTCTACTTGCCTATCGTCTACTTGCTGTTTTGGTTGGGTGGTTTCTGGTTGGTTGTTCTCTGCCGATTTCAGCATGCTATCGAGGCTGCCGTTGACGCCGGAGAAGCCCATGAACGCCATGGCCAGGATGCCCGCGATCAGCAATGTAATGCCAGGCCCGCGCAATGGCTTGGGTACGTCGCAGAGGTCGAGTTCCTCGCGAATGCCCGCCATGATAACGATGGCGATTGTGAAACCAATGCCGCCGAAGAACGCTAAGGTCAAGCTCTCGCCCAGGCCCCAGATTTGCGACGGGTCGGTGTTGGCTGGCACGGCGACGTTTTTCATGATCTCCAAACAGGCGAAGAGGATGGCGCAGTTGGTGGTAATCAATGGCAGGAACACGCCGAAGCTTTTGTACAATGGCGGGAAAAACTTTCGGACATACATCTCGACGAGCTGCACGCTCGAGGCGATGACGAAGATGTAGACGATGTAGGTGAGGATCGTCAGATCGCTCTGGCCAGACCCGCCGCAAAGGTGGTATATTGCGGTAGCCCACGGTGCGCTGGCTCGCAGAAAATAGTAGGTGAAAAACCAGCTTAGCGCCCCAGCGATGGAGATAACGAATGTTACCGCGCAGCCCATTCCAAAGGCCATGTCCACCCGGCGGGATACGCCGATGAACGGACAAATGCCGACGAAATAGATCAGCACGAAGTTGTTTATAACAGCCGCGCCGACAGCTATCAATACCAGTTGGGCAATGTAATCCATAATTTTTAATTCCTAAAGTTTTACGGCAAACACGAAATCCTAATATCGAAATACGAAACAAAAGCAAAAACAAAAACTCCTGGATTTCCGCTCCCCGATCGGGTCGAGGACAAGCTTCGCGGGAATGACACGGGGGCGTTGGTCATTGATTTTTTTATTGGTTATTGGTCATTCAATGGTCATTGGGTATTTGGTCATTTTTTTTATCATTCATCATTTGTCATTGATTCATCATTCGGGTTTTGGAATTCGTCATTTGCCGTTTGCTTTACGCTGTTTGTTTTTTCGCAAATTTTTCGCCTACCCAGTTTGCTACGCCCAGGAGCGCGCCCAGCGTGAAGAACGCGCCCGGAGCCAGGCCCATGAGCGACCAGCGATATGCTTCCGCTGGGGTTCCCGCCTGCCAGAACAACGGCATGCCAAACCACGACCCCGTAGCCAGCAGTTCGCGAACCGTCGCCATGGTAGCCAACCCCAGTGCAAAGCCGATGGAGTTACCCACCGCGTCGGCGATGGCGGTGCCCACGCTTTGCTTGGCGGCACAGACTTCGCAACGGCAGATGATGAGGCAGTTGACGATAATCAGCGGGATATACGGGCCTAGCTGTTTGCTTGTGTCGTACATGAAAGCTGCCAGCACCTTGTCCGCGATGGTTACGAACGTGGCTATGGTCAGCGTAAAAACCAGTATTCGCAAGTGAGGCTGGAGTATGTTGCGGATGAGACTCACGACGATGTTCGCACATATCAGCACGAACGCCACCGCCGATGCCATGGTCATCGCGTTTTTCATGCTGCCAGTCACAGCCAGTATCGGACACATGCCGAGAATCTGCCGATAAACCGGATTCTCCGGCAAGATGCCGTTTATGAATCGTTCCAATGCTGTAGGTCCGTCTTTTGCCATTTTTTTAGCCTTTTTTTAAGTTGTCAGTAATCAGCCTTCAGTAATCAGTTAAAAAAGAAACTACGAAAAGCGAGAAAACCGCGAAAAGTATTTTTAACATGTAGCACAGCCGAGGGCGGCTGTGCTACATGCCATTTTCTTTTCTTGACACTCGTTTTCTGTTTATCTTTTTTCGCGTTTTTTGCTGATTACTGAAGCCTGATTACTTTTTCTCCAGTTCCCCAGTTTGGAGTTTTTTTCGGAACTGGGCTACAGCTGGGTTTACCACTTTGTCGGTCAGTGCTTTTGACGAAATCGTCGCGCCGCTGATAGCGTCTATCCGGTCGTCCTTCTTTGCCTGCTCAGCCTTGGACAGGCCTTTTATAACCGTCAGTGGTTTGTCCGTAGGTTGGCCTGTGAACTGCTGATTCCAGGGCGAGGCTATCTTGCTGCCCAACCCTGGCGTTTCTTTTTGGTCGACGATGAACAGGCCTGTGATTTTCGAAGCGTCCGCGTTTAGGCCTATCAGAGCCTTGATTTTGTCAGCGTATCCCATGCCCGAAGCTGTTATCGCCCAGCCTAGCGTCTTGCCGTCCTTGTCATATGCTTTCAGAACGGTCTCGCTGATCCGCTCGGTCCTGGCAGAGTCAGCCCCGGGCACGATGTTCGGCACCTGGTCGTAAATAGCGTTCTTTTCGTTGAGTTTTATCCTAGGCCCGAGCGAGCTGTTTATACCAGCCAAGGCTGCTCCAAACACCAACGCAAGCAACAACACCAGCCAACCCTGCTTAACATATTTCGCGTATTTCGTCATGTCTCATCTTCCGTTCGTGAAAATCATCGCTCACCATGAAGTACATGAAGAGCGTGAAGTTTTTTTTGTTGCTCCTGGATCCTGACTTCTGAATACTGACTCCTGACTACTTCTCCACTATTCCGCCTACGGGTTTGGGTACGGTCCACCGGTTTATCAGCGGCGATATCGCGTTGGCTAGCAGCACGGAGAACATGACGCCCTCGGGATAGCCACTGAACAGGCGGATGAACATTACCAGTGCTCCAAAGGCCAGGCCAAATATGAACTTACCCCTTGGTGTTATCGGGCTGGTAACCGGGTCGGTCGCTATGAAAAACGCACCGAACAGCAAGGCCCCGCCCAGGACATGTTGGCCAACCAGGCCTGGGTCGTGTTTGAATATCGCCAAAGCTGCCGCGATGCCCCCCGCAGCGACGATGCTCCCAGCTGGTATCTGCCATGAAGCGGTCTTGCGGATGCACAGGTACAACCCGCCCACCAGACAGGCCAATGCGGAGGTCTCGCCGATCGAGCCGTTGGTGTTGCCCAGGAACAGCCTGAGCCAGTTGGCTCCGATGCCCTGCTCCTTGAAGGCGGTCATCGGCGTGGCGGAGGATATCACATCCGCGTCCACACCCAGCAGCGAGAATACGGGGTTGAGATGATCGATGTTATTGTTCACGAACGCCGGGGCAGCCATGGCCGCGGAAAAGGCGAGCATCACAAACGCCCTGCCGACCATGGCGGGGTTGAACAAGTTAAAACCCAGTCCGCCGAAGATAGCCTTGCCCAAAGCGATAGCCATCACCGAGCCTATTATCGTTACGTGCCAAGGCGAGTTCCAAGGCAAACTGAAAGCCAATATCACGCCCGTGACGATAGCAGAGCAGTCCGCCAGTGAAAACGGCTTGCGTCGCATGGCTGTGAAAACCGCTTCGGTTACCATGCAGCAAAATACGCACAGCGCCACCTGCACCACCGCCGCCATCCTGAAAACCACCACCGCTGCAACCATCAGCGGAGCCAGGCCGATAAGCACATCCACCATCATCCGCCTGGTGCTCAGCGAGGCATCCTGCAAGTGAGGCCCGGGCGCAACATGAATCACCGCCGCGGGAGCTTCGTTCTTCTCGTCCATATTCTCTTTTTCTTCCGCCATATTCCGTCCAGTTAAAAAAAGTTATCAGTTATTAGTTATCAGTAACAGCAAAAAAAACTTTTCGCGTTTTTCGTAGTTTGTTGCTCGCTGTTTCTTTCAAAAAAATCCAAAATCTGCAATCCAAAATCCGAAATCGAACTACTCTCTTGGTATTTGTGCTTTGCCCATTCGGATAAGTTGCACCAGCGGGATGCTGGCTGGGCATACGTAGGCGCAGCAGCCACACTCCATGCAGGATGCCACGTTGTATGTTCCGAGCATGTCCCAGAGTTTCGCTCGGGAGCCCAAAGCCAGCCTGGTCGGCACGAGGTTCATCGGGCAGGCGTCGACGCATCTGCCGCATCGCAGGCAGTTGGTTTCGTCCGCCCGTTTTACGTCGTCCCGGGTCATTACGACAATACCGCTCGTGCCTTTTGTAACTGGCGCGTCGAGGTCGCCGAAGGCTTGGCCCATCATAGGCCCGCCCGCGATAACCCTGCTGGCGGAGGATTTCATGCCGCCACAGAAGTCTATCAGCTCGCGATAACTCACGCCGATGGGTACCAGCAAATTCCTAGGCCGAACGACCCCGTCGCCTGAGACGGTAACCACCCGGTGGGTCAACGCCTTGCCCCGCAGCACCGCCCTGGCGATAGCACAGGCTGTGCCGACGTTTATCACGACTACGCCGACGTCCAAAGGCAAGGCCCCCGCGGGCACGGTTCTGCCAAGTGACGCGGTTATGGTCTGCTTCTCGCCGCCTTGGGGATACTTCGTCTGTAGCTGAGCGACCTGGACGTCTGTGCCCTTGGTCGCCCGTTGCAGGGTGTCGATAGCCAGGGGCTTGTTGTCCTCCACCGCGATGACGACGTTCCTGGCCCCGCACGCCCGAGCGGCTAACAAGGCCCCCGCGATAACCGGCCCGGGCGCTTCGACCATCAGCCTATAGTCAGCTGTGAGGTAAGGCTCGCATTCGCACCCGTTGACGAGAATGGTGTCGATGGGTTTTTTGTCGTTCTTGGTGAGCTTGACGTATGTCGGAAAAGCCGCTCCGCCCTGGCCTACGATACCCGCAGCCTGGACGGTCTGGACTATCCGCTCGGGGTCGTACTGCTCCAGGCCACTGGTGGGCCAATCGCCGCCGAGGATGTCCTTGTATAGTTCGTCGCCCGCCAGCTGATCGCCATCAGCCTTTATCGGCAAGGCCTGCACGCGCCGACCGTTTGGCAGAGTAACCGCACAGGGCAGGGCTGTCTTGCCCGCCAACGACGCGTGAACCGGCGCGGAAATGAAGGCTTCGCTTTGGCCTACGACCTCGCCGAGGGCGACTTCCTGCCGAGGCTTGACGGTAGCTTCGCAGGGGGCGCCGACATGCTGGAGCAGGGCTATCTTGACCTGAGCGGGCGTGGGCAGAACCTCTATAATAGCGTCGGCAGCCAGGCCTTTACGCTCCGGCGGATGAACGCCCTTGGCAAAAGTACCCTTGCCCTTCTTCGGCAAATCAGTCGCAACCGTCGTCATTACAGCTCCTTGATTAGTCAGATGTTCGGAAAAATATGCGGGTAATCGCAATGGCCAATATCACCCCGGCGACCACTCCGGCGACCGCACCGGCAAACCGGCTATCGTGTCCGCCACCAGCCCAGGCTGCGCCTGCCATGCCCAGGACAACCGGCAGCAGGAATGTAATCCCAGCCGCCGCCGCCAATCGCCAGCCAACCAGCCCGCCGGGCCGTTGCTCGTTTGGCAAGGCATGACTATGTCCACCAGCTCCGGGCTCCGGGCTGCTGTCGCAGCCCGGACATTCAAGCGGACATTTTTGCGTTGGGCCACAGTCGGGGGTTTCCATCTCGTCTCGTTTGTAAGATAATGCAAAAAGTTAATATCGAAAACCAACGAATCGCGGAGTCTATCAAAACCCGCCGCCCATGTAAAAGGTTTTTTGTAGCGGTTCATGGAAAGGAACCACGGATAGACATAGATAGCCACGGATTTTTTTGAAAGAGAAACAACAAACCACGAAACACACGAAAGAACGCGAAAATGTTTTTTTTGCTTTTACTGATTACTGACCTAGCACTTATTTGCCGCATTCGGTAAACGATTAAGTCGAGCGGAAAAACAACGACTTTTGATTTACGCAAATAAGTGCTGGGGATAACTGATAAATTTTTTCTTTGCGTTCTTCTGTGGTAAATTTTTGTCGTAGTTTTAAGAGGAGAATCGTATGCCGAAGGTTGCGGTAATTGTAGTTGGTGCCGGGTCGGGTAGCAGGTTTGGCCAGGGTCGCAACAAAATTTTCGCCAAGGTGGCAGGCCAGGCTATGTTCCTGCGAACCCTGTCGGCGTTTGGCTCGCGCGATGACGTCTGCCAGAGTATCTTCGTTTGCTCCCAAGCTGACAGGCCCGAAATCCAGGATCAATTCGCAGGTCATCTCGGACTGATGGGTATCTCGCTGGTTACGGGCGGGCAGACGCGAAGCCAATCCGTCCGCAACGCGCTGGCGGAGGTTTCCGACCAGGCCCAGCTTATTTGCGTGCACGACGCAGCCAGGCCCTGCATCGCCCAGGCGTGGATAGACGCGGTTTTCCACGCCGCCGCCAAAACCGGCGCCGCCATGCTGGCCTTGCCGATCCACGGCACGGTCAAACGCGTCGACGAAAACAATCTGATAACCCAGACCCTGCCCAGAGACCAATTCGCTGGGCTGTGGGAAGCTCAGACGCCGCAGGTTTTTCAGCGGGATATACTTTTAGCTGCCTATGAAGCCGACGCCGATGCCACCGACGACGCAGCACTTGTCGAAGCGACAGGCCAGGCTGTGAAAATAGTCCCCGGCGACGGGCGAAACATAAAAGTAACCACGCCAGCTGACCTGAAGTTCGTCAACGAAGTCTTCAAAACCCTTCCGAAACCCGCCGCTAACCGACTAGCTCACCCGTTCCGAGAAGACCTGAGGTGACGGTTTGCGAAATTCGACATTGATTCCTCAATCGGGCTTTGGAATTCGACATTCCCCAGACTCCCCAGCCATTCCCCATTGCTCCGAGCTGCTGGGTGTGTTATATAGCTGGTCATGCAAAATACTGAAAAACCAGCAGTGGCTGTGCTTATCCCATGCCACAACGAAGAACAAACCGTCGTGAAGGTCGTCGAAGATTTCCGCCGCGAGCTGCCCGATGCGACGATTTACGTTTTCGATAATTGCTCGACCGACCGCACAGCTGAGCTTGCCCGCCAGGCTGGGGCAGAGGTGTTGGCTGAGCCTCGCAAGGGCAAGGGGTTCGTCGTCGAGCGGATGCTGGACACGGTGCAAGCTGACTTTTACGTTATGGTCGATGGCGACGACACCTACCCCGCCAACTGCGTGGGCGACTTGCTTCAGCCCGTCCAGGCAGGCCGGGCTGACATGGTCGTCGGAGCCAGGCTGGACGACCACACGGACGAGTCGTTTCGTCCGCTGCACAAGTTTGGCAATAGGCTTGTCCGGTCGCTGGTGAACTGGGTTGGTCAAGCCGACCTTACGGACATCATGAGCGGGTATCGCGCGTTCAGCAGGCGGGTCGCCCAGCGCATCCCAGCCGTCTCGCCCGGGTTTGAGGTCGAAACCGATATGACCATCCAGATGCTCTACTACCAAATGAAAATTATCGAGGTGCAGGTGCCGTATCGACAAAGGCCCGTCGGCAGCGAGAGCAAGCTCAACACATTCCGCGACGGGTTCCGCGTGCTGTGGAAAATTTTCACGCTCTTCCGCGAGGTCAAGCCCCTGACATTCTTCGGCGGCATTGGCGTGGTCTTTTTCACGCTGGGCATACTCGCTGGGGCCTTGCCGATATCAGACTACATCTCCAACCCGGACCACTTCGTAACCCACGTGCCGCTGGCGATATTGGCAACGGGCCTGGTGCTGGTAGGCGGCGGGTTCGTGTTCCTGGGCATCTTGCTGCACTCGATGAACTGGCGACTCCGCGAGCTACACAACGTCCTGACCCGCAATCGATGAAAAAAGTTGGTTGACCAGTCAACCCAAATATTTTTTTCTTCATGTTCTTCACGCTCTTCATGGTAAAAAAGTTTCGTTGTGGTTTTCGTATATGGTTGCTGGGGCTAGCTCGTCAGACCATGGGCCTGGCTTGGCGTGCAGGAACTTTCGTACCGCCCAGCAGAGGTGGCACTTGGAAGCGTAGCCTGCTGCGGGAACGAAGCCTATTTCCACAGCCTGGCTCATCAGCGACATAGGCCCGCCCTGGGCCAGGGCGGAGATCACGGGCTTGTCTACTGGGGCGTCGTAAAGGTTTTGCCAAATTTCCCCTATCGGCTCGCGGTCTGCCCTGCCTAGCGATATCCCCGCGCAGACGCCGGGCATGATATACCCCTCCGGCCCGATGTGAACATGCTTGCCTCGCAACAGAGCACGGCGACAATGCAGGCCCGCGAATTCCCCAGCCGGGCGGAGCGGTAGATACCCCGCTAGCGACTCGGCAGCCTGACCGTTTACGCGATCGCGCCGACGGGCCATCCACTCGGCGAATATCGCGTTTCGCGTCTCGTCCGTCGCCCCGGCCAGGCCCTGGCCCAGCCAATCTTCCCATCGCACCTGAACCCGCTGGGGGCCCAGCAGCTCGACAGCCACTCGCCAAGCCAGGCGCGGAGCTTCTATCGGCACGAACTGCTGATGAAACGGGTCTGCTGATATCGCGAAAGTTTTCATGCCCGCCTTGTCCAGGGCCTGGAGCCTCTGGCGCACGATATCCTCGTCCGTCGCCCAATACGCGTTGGTTTCCACCTTGTCCAGCAGCAGATTCCGCGACTTGGCTAGCCTGGCTATTTCCAACAGTCTGGGCCAATCGCCGAAAGGCTCGCCGCCGGTGAGGTGCACGCCACAGCGGTGCGGGCAGAGTGCATCGAGCTGTAGCCAAACATCCAGTGCAAACTCGACGGACATCCACTGACGCCCCGCTGGGCTGCAGCGCAGATAGCAGGACGCGCAGGTGCTGGGGCACCAGTCGGTCAACATCAGCCCTGCTTGCGACCAGTATTTCACCGGCATGGGTGTCGAACGGTTACTTCGCATGTTATAGCTTTCAGTAATCAGCTAGCGGTAAAAGCAAAAAACAGTGAACCACGGATTTTTGTTTTTCTTCTCTTGAAACCGCAATCCCGCTCTCTTCCGGTCGCGGCTCGTTCGTTATTCGAAATTCGTTATTGATTCGACATTTGGGCTTCGTCATTCGGTCATTTACCAGCGGTCTAGTCATGCTGACTGATAATCGTTATAATGCGCGCGTGGCTAGGAACTCACAAGACAAATCGTTTAACCTGTTCGTGTATGGTACGCTGGTGTCGCCTGCGATTTTCCAGGCTGTGCTGGGCAAGCGGCTGGTTACCAACCAGGCCCTGGCGGACAACGAACACGTTTTCTATGCCAGGCGTGCGTATCTCAATGGCTATAAGAAGATCAGCCCGGACAATACCTATATGTATGCTGTGCCCGACCGCGGCCATCGTATCAGCGGATATGTTATTTGCGATCTGCCCGGCTCTTGCTTAGCTGCCCTGATGAATTATGAGGGGCGAAATTATTCCAGGCGGAGACTCAATGTGCAGACCAGCCATGGCCAGGTCAAGGCGATGGCGTTTGTGGGCAATGTCAAGCAGCTGGAGCATTCGTTTGGCTATGCTTTTCGCGACAGTCTCAAGCAGGAGATTCTGCTGGATAAGAAAATCGACGCTGTGATCCGCGAGGCTGAGAAAGAGCAGCTGCACACGAACGAGGAAATCACCCGCCGGGCTGTGGCGGAGCTTAGCGGCACGAGGATACGCGACATAAAAAGGCGGCACTTTGAAGTTGGCGGCATTAGCGACTATGCGATTCGGCGCTCCATAAAAGCCAGGCCGCTGCCGGACTATCAACGGGTTCTCGACGCCCCAGCCATGGCGTCCCTGGCCTCGAATTATCTGCGGATGGTCATCCGCCAGGTCGTTTTCAACCAGTTCGAGGAACGGATTCGGCGGGAGTTTCGCTACGAGCTTGACCAGCTGCCTCAGGCGGAGACATATTACGATCGCATCAACAGTTCGCTGATAGCCTTGCGAATACTCAACCAGAATCGCTCGGTACTGGACGTGGTGATAGCGGACAGCCTGGGCGATATAGATTTCAAGTCCAGCCATCTGATCGACTACGTTCGCAGGGCGGTAGCTGCTGCTGATGCGTTGTACAACACCAGTTCGGTGCGGTCTCACCTGGCCTTTGTGCGAGGCCACATGGGGTTTGGGCATATTCCGCTGGGGGCTGAGCTGGAGTTTTCAAACATCGGCCACGGGGTTATACACGACCCGCAAGGCCTGGCTATGTCGGACTGGATGTATGACGGTTTTTTGTATTTTTACGATTTCGGGCTGGACAAGCTGACGTGGAAACTGGGCGGGCATATCGACAATCATCGCGTAAAAACGCCTGGCGAGCCTCGGCGTGGATTTTTCGAGGTTGCCCTGGGGAACCTTTCCATCGAGGCGAATATCTCCAAGCCTATCACGCGCGACCCGTGGGTGCTGAATCAGCTGATTCAACAAACCCGCGAGTTCTACGAGGTTACCCCCCACAGCATACACTTATCTATGCAGTTGCGACACCAAAGGCACCCCGACCGCGACCGCCTGCTGCCCCTGCCGGTGATGAAGTGCCTTTTTGCCATCGGCGGGGATCCTGTCCGCAGCGATGGCGGCAAGATGATTATCCGCAGGCTCTCACCTGGCGAGATTTTGCAATGTGACCCGAAGCCCGGGTTGTTGTTTTCAGAAATTTCGCGTCGACGCACCAGCCAGGGTCAGGATCAGTATCTCCCAGCTGGGACTGATAAAGAAGGGCCTTTCGTGCAGCAGTTCCGGTTTCTTAGGCTCTCGCGACACATAAACTACGAGCCTATCATCATGGGCCTGAAGGGGATTCAGCTATCCCTGCGCCCCGGCACGCTGCTGACGCCCGCCCAGTGTGAAACGCACAAGCGGCACAGGGATCTCTTCGAAGCCTTGCTCCAGTGGGGCCAAAATCCATCAGCTATCAGCAGAGGCGATATTGACAGATTTCTCTCGTACGTTCAGGATGGGCTAATGAGCGAACGACGTGGCAAGCCCGCTCACAACCAAGCCTATATAGCCTGGTCGACAAGCCAACTCTCGGATATGCTTCGGCGGTTCAACTCGCAGATAGAATCAGGCCTGGCGGAGGAAAAGTAAGAGACAGGAATCAGGAGTCAGGAGGGTTGGTGGTTCCCGAGGAACGAGGGGTTCACCCACGCGGAAATTTTGAATCTCTCGCAGAGACGCTGAGTTCGCAGAGAAAAAAACTTAATTATCTTTTCTCAGCGTTCTCTGCGACTCTGCGAGATATTTGGTTCACCCACGCAGCTATGGCAATTGGCGAAAAAAATGCGATATTTTTTTTTGTATTTTGGTGGGTTTATCGTGTAGACTGGCCCGCGAAATGCGGTTGGCTTTGCCTGCGAATGCTCCGATAGCTCGTTGGTATCGGCGGCACGGGCGGGGTCTATCGTAGAGATTCTGTAAAGACAACAGGTGGATATAGCCGATTCTGTTAGTTGAAAGGCCGAGGTCTGCAAAGCCCTGTCCGCGCCGGTGGCGTTGGCGGTAGGCTGCTGTGAAGGTACCAGTACGGCGCAGGGTATTTATGCGGGCTTGGAGAAAAGGAAAATAGCTGTGGGAATCAGGTTCATGATAAAAGGTGTCACTGTGGTCTTGGCGGCGGTTTGGCTCGGGCTGTTGAGCGGTTGCGATGCTCCGCTGGTCATTGGCGAGTATCGGTTCCTGCAGCCTGACAAGCCTATTGCCAAGCCCGACCAGGCCCAGGTGAACTGGATTATCCAGGACATGGGCGAGTTGGACAAAGCTGACGAGGTCTACCCCAACGCTACCAAGCCAGGCCCGCAAGACTGGGTATACGCGGACGAAGACTACATGATCGCCCCGATGGACGACCTGAGCATAAGCATTATGGACCTCTATGCCGAGGGCATGGAGACCACTCTTCCCCGGCGGGTTTCTGACAGTGGCTATATCGACCTGCCCCAGCTTGACAGCCGAATTTTTGCAACGGGCCTGACCAGTATGGAGCTGACCGAGGCTATCAAGCAGGCTTACAGCAAGGACATTCTCCGCGATCCACAGGTTTCCGTTACGGTGGTCGTTCGTCGGCAGCAGACGTTTTCGCTGCTGGGAGCTATCGGTAGGCCCGGCGCGTATCCGTTTCCTCGCAAGGATATGCGGCTGCTCGATGCCCTGGCGATGGCTAGTGGCGTAACGCAGCCTGACATCGAGACGATTTATATTATTCGCCAGGCCCCGGCCCGCAGGCGCTCCCAGGCAGACCAGGCTACCCCCGCTACTCAACCAATACAGCCCGCTACTCAAGAGGCTCCGGAGACTCAAAAAACTCCGGTGACAAGCCCAGCTCCGTCGATGATGCGCCTCAGTGAGACAGCTACGGGCCAGGTCAAACCAGCCCCAGCCCCAGCGACCCGGACAGCTCCAGCGACTCAACCCGCCCAGGCTGCGAGCTATCGATGGACGTATCGCAACGGCGAGTGGGTCAAGGTGGCGGTCGAAGCCCCAGCCAAGACGCCCGCCAGCCCAACCAAGACCATCCCCGCTACTGGGCCAACTAAACCTGGCAAGGTGGGTAAGCCAGCCCGGGCCAAGATTCAGCCCTTGCCGATAAAGCAGGGCGACCCCAAGGACGCCTCTGACCCGTTTGGTTGGGCGAAAATGGAAAAGGGCGACCTGGTGCGGGTTATCGCGATAGACCTCCCCAAGCTGAGGCAGGGCGATTATAGGCAGAACGTGGTCATCCGCGCAAACGACATTATCCACGTCCCGCCGCTGCCTGTTGGCGAGTTTTATGTCATGGGCGAAGTGCTCAGGCCTGGCGTTTACAGCCTGACCGGGCGAAAGGTTACCATAAAGATGGCCTTGGCCGCGGCGGGTAATCTCGGGCCTATGGCTTGGCCTAGCAACTCGATTCTGATACGGCGTATCGGCAAGAATCAGGAGCAGACCATCCCGATAAATATCGAAAATATCATGCGGAGCAAGGACCCGGACCTGTACCTGAAAAAGGACGATATTATCGCCGTTGGCACGCACTGGAGTTCGTCGTTTCTGGCTGTGCTTCGCAACGCGTTCCGCATGACCTACGGGTTTGGCTTCATCTACGACCGCAACTTCTCCGACGCGATGATTACGCCGACAAGCCGACGGTTCAAGTCCTGGTAACAGGCCCGGTGCCGTGGTTACGGTATGCAGCTACGGTTTGGCGTTTTTTTTCGGGCCGATTGCGAAACTCCGGGGTTCTACCCTGTGAGAGCTGGTCGCAGCTTGGGGTGGATAATTGAGATTATGCGAAAAAAGTCAGCAACTGCCCGCGATATGGGAGCCACGAATGGGCACTAATAGGCACTAATTATTGTAAGCGGAAAACAGCGAGTTTTTTAAAGTTTGAAGAGAGTTTTGATACGCCAGCATTAGTGTTTATTCGTGTTCATTAGTGGTTTTTTTTGGGCATGAATAGCTTTGGTAAGAGAAAGGCTGCAGGGAATTGGATCGGACGAACGAGCAAGTTGACGCCGCGGCTGGGCGACGTGTGAGCCTGGCTGACATGGTTAGCGACGAGGACGCCCCGGTGTCCATTTTGGCAAGCCCAGCTTGGTCGTCCTGGTTGAAGGTCGCGGTGCTGGCGGTGCTCTGCGGGGCGTTTTACTGGACGCAGTTGCGGCAGCTTGTCAACCAATGGCTTGCGGACGTCAACTGGTCGCACGGGTTTATCATTCCGCTGTTTAGCCTGTTCATGCTGTACAATTGGCGTCGCAGGCTGTTCCAGGCTCCCAGAGAAGTCTGCATGTGGGGGTGGGCGTTTATTCTGCTGGCGGTGCTCGTCAAGGCTGGGGGAGTGCTGGTGTTGCACAACGCGTGGATACCCCAGCTTTCGATTACGATTATGATATTTGGGCTGGTTATGTACCTCGGTGGCTGGCGGATTGCCAGGATTGCCTTCGTGCCGATTTTCTATCTGACCCTGGCTATGCCCTGGCCTGATATGTTGTATCAGATGATATCGACCCCGATGCAAGACCTGGCTGCGGCTAGCTCTACGGTGTTGCTGCAATTCTTCGGCGTGAAGATGACGGTCTCAGCTTCGTTTCTAAAGGTAACGAGCATTTCCGGGCAGGTACACCCTATCCAGGTCGCAGAGGCTTGCAGCGGCATGAGGTCGTTGATGGCGTTTATCGCTCTGGGTGTCGCGATGGCTTACATCGAGGACAGGCCCTTTTGGCAGAGGCTTATAATAATGGTCGGCGGCGTTCCCATCGCCCTGGCCTGCAATATCCTGCGGGTAACCGGCACGTGTACGATGTTCGTAATCGACAAGCGGGAACTCGGCGAGGACTTCATGCACAATGCTATGGGCATGGTGCTGCTGATACCAGCTCTGCTGTTGCTGATGCTCCTGACCAGGCTGTTGAACTCGATTTACGTCGATGTGGACGAGGACGAAGAAGACGCCTCTGCCGATGTCGACGGAGCCAATTCGCAGGCTCCGGAGGTGCAGGCATGACGTCAGTCGATATAAAACCCAAACAGGCCCAGGCCTCCTCCGGCAAGGCAGGCTGGGTCCACTTTGCAATGGCGGTGGTGGTTTTGCTGGCTTTGACCGTGGGCTGGAATGCTGTGATGCGTGGCTTGGGATACATCATCCGCAAAGAGCCTGTACCCTGGCCTGCGGGGGTAACGGTGGATACCAAGACCTTCCAGAACACATCCCTGCCGGAGAAAATCGGGCCTTATGAACTCGTCGAGGAGCTGGAGCACAAGCCTGACGTGCTGGAGACCTTGAAAATCGGCACGCCATTGGACGCTCGGCGGATAAAAGTCCGCCAGAGCAACTGGTATCTGTTCCGAAAATACGCTGATACTCGCGAGGACGAACATTCCCCGTATCGAAATTGGATGTTGGACGTGGTGTTTTATACTGGCGGAGAGACGACGGTTCCCCACGTTCCGGATATTTGCATCGTAGCGGGCGGAGCTAAGTCTACGGGCAGCGAATATATACCCATGGAATGTCCAGGCAGTCCAGCTCCGTGGAACGAGGAATTCAAAATCAAAGGTTTGTACTACGAACGGGCAGATGCCACAGGCCAATACGAGCAGGTGCAGTATTATCTCTTTGACGTCAATGGCCAGCCTGAGGTTAGCCGTGAAAAGGTACGATTGGCTTTGACGAACTTGAGACGGCGACATGTATTTTACGCCAAGGCCCAGTTCTATATGCCCTACCCCGTAACGGATCGCCAACAGGCAAACGCCAAGGCCAAGGAGTTTATGGAGTACTGCCTCCCAGCTATACTCAAGGAGCTGCCCTCCCAAGCCGATGTTGATAGACTGCAAGAGCATGGCCTGGACCCAAAAACGGCGAACCACGAATGAACACGAATGAACACTGATTTTTAAGAAAAAAGAAAAAAAGAAACTACGAAATATGCGAAAGAACGCGAAAGAACGCGAAAACGAATTTTTTGAAAAACTAAAAAAACAACATCTGTGTTTATCCGTGTTTATCTGTGGTTCGCTGTTTTTGTTTTTTAAAATTAGTGTTTATTAGCGTTCATCAGTGGTTCTGCTTTTGTAATTTTGGATAGTTGCAAATTGTTAAGGAAGTAGCTATGGCTAAGAAAAAGAAATTGAACAAACGCGTTGTTTTGTCGCTGGCAGTGTTTTGCGTTATCATTGCGATTTGCGCTACCATCTACATCATACAAAGGCTGCCTGAAGACCCGAAAATCTATATTAACCAAGCTAAGGTCGCCCTGGCCAAGTCACCCAAGAATTACGTCGACGCAGCCAAGGCGTATGACTTGGCTATTGCGAACAGCGAAGGCTTGGAGCGGGCTGAGTATCAGTATCAGTACGCGGAGCTTTGTTTCGAGCGGGTCAACAAGCAGACCGGGCTGAGCAATGCTGACAAGTCTCAAATATATGGCAGCGGCTTTGGGCTTTTGCGCAAAATTCTGCAGAAAAATCCCAAGTTCCTCAAGGCACACCATCTGCTGGAGCGGCATCTCTGGGCTCGGGCTAGCAGGTCTCGCAACTGGAAGGCGCTGAAGGATTATATCTCGACGGTCGATCGAATCCTAAAACTTGGCGACAACGCTGAGCTGTATCACAGGCGAGGCCTGGCCAAGATGCTCCTGGCCAGCAGCGACCCCGACATCTACAACGAGCCAACCCTGGCTGACCTCCGCAAAGCGGTGGAGTTGGCACCAAATGAGGCTGCGTATCTCGGCGACCTGGCGGGGTTCCTCTCGCGTATAGAGCGAAAGGACGAAGCTGAGGAAATTTACGCCGCTGCTAT
>Ga0190284_1000277_pt1 | contig 34110 bp, 21 predicted proteins | sample 48691812_MG_FD_161668 | JGI IMG/M metagenome (GOLD analysis project Ga0190284, IMG submission 161668) | Hydrothermal vent microbial mat bacterial communities from Southern Trench, Guaymas Basin, Mexico - 4869-18-1-2_MG | ecosystem: Environmental > Aquatic > Marine > Hydrothermal vents >...
CGCAGCGTTTTTTTTTTTTTAGTGTTGGCAGGAGCGGGATTTTTGCTGTATAAAACAAAGAACTTTAAAAATTAAAGCTAATGCTCGTCGAGGATTTTACCATGGAACGTTTTCCTGATCTGAAAAAAGTCGAGACCCGCGTCTTCCGCAATCTCTTTCTCGAGGACGGTCTCCTCGACGTCTTTCTCGGTCTGATGCTGCTGCCCTACACGTTCTGGATTTTCAGGCCCGATTCGTTCCTGAGCGGAGCCCTCTCTCCGCCGATCGTTTTTATACTGGTTTACCCGCTTTACATGGTCTTCAGGAAACGTGTTGTTCTGCCGCGGGTGGGTATGATCAAACCGGGGCCGGTACGGCGTAGGAGGATGAAGATTCTACTGCCGGTGACGGGCACCGCCGTGGTCGTGACGATCGGCCTCGTTCTGTTCACGGTCCTCAAGGGGGCCGCAGCGGTTCGGCCTGTCGCCGGGATCCCTCTGGTGTTCTGGATTCTGGGGGGGGCGATTTTCTGGGGCACGCTGATCACCGCATGGGTGGCCAACTGTCCCCGCTTTATCCTCTACGGGATCCTAGCTGCCGTCGCGATCCCCGGCGATGCCATTTTTTCCCTGCGATCGGGCCGTGTTCCATTGACGACGCTTCCCATTATTGTAATGACAGGATTCGGCATCTATCTACTGATCCGGTTTTTGAGAAGCCATCCGCTTCCCACGTCCGAAGGGCTGCAATGAGCCGGAAGCAAGAGAAAAGGAAGGGGTTTCTGGCCATACTCGAAAACCTCGACCGCGTGATCCACTCACCGGCGCGGCTAATGATCCTCACGTTCCTCTATGTCGTGGAGGAAGGGGACATGGTTTATCTGCTGAACCAGACGGGTCTCACCTGGGGGAACCTCTCTGCCAACGTCCAGAAGTTGAATGATGCCGGTTACGTGGCCGTGAAGAAGAGTTTTGTCGCCAGCCGGCCGCAAACATGGGTCGGTCTGACCGATCTGGGAAGGAAATCCTTCCGCGCGTACCGCAGGCAGATGAAAGAGGTGCTCGACGGTCTGCCGGAGTAAACGACCACCTGCCAGAGCGTGATGCCCAAATCGTGAAATCACTGAGGCAGGCGAAGCCTCACCGTCGCAAAGGTATAATAGGGACGAAGTGGTCCAGCGAATCTGGATGTCCTGTTAACATAGCTGTTTTGTTGTACAATTAACTGGTAGGAAATAACTTACAGCTTCGACAGTGTGATGTAAGAAAAATGTGGAGATCTCAATGAAGACCTTACGAAGGCTCATGTTCTTCGCTTGTGTGCTCATTCCAATGTTCCTGGCAAGCGCCCTCTCCGCCCAGGTCGAACCGGGAACCTACGTCTTCGGTATCGAGTACGAGGGCACCGTCTGTGGCTACGCGGAGTTCACCGTGTCGAACGTGGAGAAAGACGGCGTGCCGTACACCTTGCTGAAGCACGAGGTGCTCTTGATGCGCGCCGCCCTCGGCAGCGAGTTCACAACGACGCTCGACCTGACGTACCAAATCGACCCGCAGAGCGGCCAGTTTACGTATCATGACAGCCTTATCGACTCGGGCGAAGTCAAGATGGGCTCAAAGGTCGTCGTCGAGGGCAACGAGGTTTTCCTCTCCTCCACGCTCGACGACAAGGAGACGGTGGTCGAGCTCTCGAAGGGCGTCATCCTCGAAAACACACTGTTCTTCCCGCACATCGTGCGGGATCTCGTGGCCGGAGGGATGGAGAAGGTCACATACGACATCCTCGAGGTGCGCGAGTGGGAGATCCAGAAAACAACGTGCACCAAGGTCGGCGCTGAGACGCTGGAGCTCGCGGGACGGACCTTCGATACCATCATCGTGGACCGCATGTCCCTGGCCACCGGCATCAAGGTGAAAGTCTGGGTCGATGTCAAAACGGGAATCGTCGTCCAGGCGAACCTGCCGAACGGCATGGTCTCTCGCCTCGCCGATCCCTCGGTCAAGAAGAAGGTCCAACTGGTGAACGTCGACTCGACCATCCTCACAAAGACAAATGTGAAGATCGCCGACATCCACGGAATCACCTACATGGAGGTGAAGGCCGTCATGGAGCCTTCGGGACTGCGGATCACCCCCGAGGGCCTGAATGTGCCGGGACAGCGCTTCGAAGGGACGGTGAAGGAAAACCTCATCGAGGGCGTTTTCGAGATCGAGCACCCGCACTACGACGGAAAGGGCGCTCCGCCGTTCCCGCCGAGCTTCGAGGATGAGACCCTGAAGGAGTTCCTGGAGCCCGAGGAGTTCATCGAGTCGGACGATCCGATGCTTGTCAAGAAGGCGCGGAAGATCGCCGATGGATCGAAGGACTCCTGGGAGGCCGCGGTCCGGCTCAGCCAGTGGGTGGCCGAGAACATCGCCTATGAGATCCCCGGGGGGATGACCGCCCGCAATACTTACGACCTGCGGAAGGGCGAGTGCGGAGCCCACTCGATCCTCCTTGCTGGATTCTGCCGGGCGATGGGGATCCCCGCGCGCGTGGTCTGGGGATGCATGTACGTCCCGAACATGGGAGGAGCCTTCGGTCAGCACGCCTGGACGGAAATCTGGATGGGCGAGGCTGGCTGGATCCCCGTGGATTCCACCGCCTTTGAGGCGGGCTTTGTCGATTCCGGTCACATCCGCATCGGCATTTACGAGTCGATGACCACGGCCATCAACACGAAGTCGATGGAAATCCTCAACCACCGGATCGGCGCGGGGCCAGGCGTGGGTGCCGACACTGCGGCGGCCGAGAAGTACGAGGCCTACGTGGGCGACTACTTCGCCGAAGGAAACCTCACGATCCCGGCGCTCGTCCGCAACGGAGGCCTCTGCATCGACGTCCGGGGCCAGATCATCCCCATGAAGGATCCTGACGAAAAGGGGAAATGGATCTGCAAGCTGACGAGCCGGCTCTACCTCGTCTTCGCAACAAACGAGGAGGGCGCGGTCACGGAGATGAGAATCCACGAGATCATCCAGATGAACCGCAAGTCCGATCCGGAGGAGATCCCTGAAGGCGTCCCGGCGGAGATCATACCCTTTCTGGGAAGCTATCTCCTTCCGCAGGCTAAGGCCGAGTTCACCGTGCTCTGGGACGACGGTCGCATGGCGGTCGACAACCCCTTCGAGGAGGGGGTCGTCCACTTCGATCCACCCGACGAGGAGGGATGGCGGCTCGACGAACACGGCCGGCACTCGATCTCCTTCCAGATGGATGACAACGGCAAGCCGATCGCGCTTCTGCTGAACACGGCGAATACCTGCACTCGCAAGTAACCGGCCGAAGAAATGTTTGATCATTGAACGGATTGCTACGGCACCGTATTACATCGAACGGATTGCTACGGCACCGTATTCTGAACCGTATTACAGTTCGCATTTATTTTCTCATCTGTACCGCACACGGTAGTCAAGATGATCCAGCTTCGTCCGGATCTCGCCCTGCACCTGGTCCACGTCGATCAGCTTGACCAGCCAGCGCACCGAACGCGTCTTGTCATGGTGCTCGTCGATGAAGAAACGCCCCGTCCAGCCGAGCGGTGGGGGGACGCTGCGCACCTGCTCGACCTCGGCCACGCGGCGGGACGTTCGGAACTCGGCGGCCACCCAGAGGTCTTCGAGGTTGTATTCCTCGGAGAACCATCGGGATTCGGGGAAGGTGCCAAAGCCCCTCCAAGTGTAAAGAGTCTTGCCGTGCCAGCGCTTCCAGTCGACCGGCACGTTGATCTGGTAGCGCCACCATTCGCTGGGAGCGTGGACCCTGAGCCGGGAGGCGCGGGCTTCCACGCGCGCCGGCACGACGCGGGGTGGTTTTGGAATATGCATTCTCAGCGCTGGATCGCCATAGAATGTGGCGATGTAAAGCTGGTAGTGCTCGTTGCCACCTTGCTGCTGGCCTCTGTCGAGAACGAATAGAACCTTGCTGTTGAGGGCACGGCGGTAAGCTTCGCCGAGGGCGAGCCCCGAGAGAGCACCGTTCCAGAATTCGACGCGCACCTGCTCCTGGGCGGCGATGCCTTCGCGGAAGTTGCCCAGAAACGCGACGGCGCCGTTGCGCAGAAGACGGGACACTACGGAACGCATGGCCGGATCGTGGTCCAGGCAGGCCGTGCCGCACCCGCTCGAATCGATCACGCAGGGAGCGAGAAGCACCTCGCAATTCCAGTTGAAGGTTTTGCCGAGCTGGCACCAGCTCGAGTGCTGGCCGTGCACGATGGCGGCGACACTGGCAATCGGCGAGCCGGATCCGGCAAGACCATCCGCACTGTCATGGTGCCAGGGTGCGGAAAAACCAACATTCTCGAAGGCTTGGGCTACAGCGCTTTCCCACTCGGCGGTTGCAATGCGACCGGTCCATGCGTCGTCGAGGAGCGTCTCGTAGGTCAGTGATCGCGACGCCAGCAGAGTGGCACCGGACACGTCCTCGGCGATGATACGCCCCACGCCGATATCGGCGAAGAGATCGGCGTCGCAGTCGGCGTACACAAAATCGGTGGGCAGGTCCATGGCCTCTCGGGGGCCCTTGGCCACAATAGCAAAGGGGATCGCGTCGGGCATTCCTACGATGCACAAGAGTGCTGGCGCACCGTCGAGGATCGAGAAGAAGCGATGCAGTCGATCACGGATTTCTTCGGCGCAAGGATAGGTGAGACGCAGGTCGGCCTCGCCCACGCCGCAGGTCGGATCGAGGGAGACGCTCCAGCGCCGCTCTTTTAGCGTGAGCGTATCGCCGGTCCGAAAGGGGCCCTCGCTCTTGCCGTTGAATCGGCCGTTTCCGTCCGCGTCGATGTAGAGCAGGTGATAATGCTCCCCATCACCGCTGCCGAGCGCAAAGGGGATATTGAATCCGTCGCCGGTGATCATCCCGGTCTTATACGGTTTCCGGCTGGCAGGAGGTCCCCGCAATGCCTTGGTTTCACCCTCGGCCGTGAATGGGAGCTTCCATTGTGTGTCGAAATTCAGGGGGATCACCGCTCCTTGACGCCCGGCGGCCAGGAGCGGCGCAGCCAGGGATAGCTTGCGGATCGTCCCATGCAGGCGATCGCAAGGGTTGGCAACCGCCAGATAATCGACGGTCAGGTCGTGACTGGTCATCCAGTGGAGTATGGCCTCGGTGTCCTCGAGACGCGTCACGGCAATCCGCTTCTTTTTCAACTGTTTCCCGGTTGCCGCGCAGGACGATCCCACGAGCAGGGCCGAGGCAATCCCGAGACGCTCGATCTGTGCGCACGTGCCTTGCGAGAGGCCCGCCGGGCCGCAGAATAGCAGCGGAACGCGAAGGCGCGCTGCAAGGGCCGCCGCAACCAGGGCACTCGTGAAATCGTGCTCACCGCAAATGACAACACGGTCGGCCCGCTCGAAAAAGCGCTCCGCAAGAGCCGCGGCAGCCTCGTCAGCCGTGGCCGCCGGAATCCGCGCAGTGGGAGCAACGGGCCGGATGCCATCATCCTCATCGCCGCCAACGATCCACACGTGATCGGGCGCGTATCGTCGCAGGTAGTCGGCGATTTCCGGGGACAATCCGCGATCGGGCGTACATGCGATGACGACGGGCGAGCCATCACCGGCATGATACGCGGCGGGTACGGACGCCAAAAACGCAAAATCATGCCAGGAGGCTTCGGTCTGAAGGGGAACGAGAAAGACCTGTCGTTCCGCTGCGGCGGCGTTGCAGCGCGATGGTACCGGCGCAATCAAGAATAGAACGATGGACACCGCCACCCAAATCCCCACAACCCGCCACATCCACAGCAGAATCGATTTCAAGCGTTACTCCCGGTAGTTAACTGTAAAACTCGAAGCGTGACGATCCGCGCGGTGTGGATCGTCGCACGCGGCGCAGGTACATAATAGAGGTTCTCGATCAGGCGCATACCTGGATACTCAAGAAATCCACCATATCCACCCTATCCTCCATATCGGCCATGAGGATTATAGAAAGAAACATGACTATAATACCCGTACAATGCAAGTAGAGTGAGAATGCCTGCGCGCATGATGCCTGCGCGGCATTCAGATTTAAAACCGTCCATGCCGGGAGCGTCGATTGCAGACGAGGAAGGTGCCATATTGAGTAGTTTGGATATCGTGGTGGTCGTCGCCTTTTTCACCCTGGTCGTCGGTGTCAGCCTTTGGAAGAGTGGGCGCGAGAAGAGCAGCGAGGGCTACTTCCTGGCCGGTCGTGGTTTGAGCTGGTGGTTGATCGGCCTCTCCATCGTGGCCGCCAACATTTCGACGGAACAGATGGTCGGCATGGCGGGGCAGGGCGCAGGTGACATAGGCCTGGCGGTCAGCAACTGGCAGTTGGTCGGTTCGGTGGGGATCGTGCTGATTGCGCTCACACTGCTGCCGCGCTTTCTGCGGGCCGGGATCTACACCATGCCCGAGTTCCTCGAATACCGCTACAACGTCGTGACGCGATCGATTATGGCGATTTTCACGGCCATCATCTACGTGGCCGTTTTGCTGGCTGCCGTGCTCTACTCTGGCGCTCTAGCTTTGGAAAAACTCTTCGACCTCGAGTTGGTGCACGGCGTCTGGTTGATCGGCGCACTGGCCGCGATCTACACCACCTGGGGCGGTTTGAAAGCGGTGGCCTGGGCGGACCTCTTCCAGGGTGCCGGGCTGTTGCTCGGCGGCATTGCGATTTTCGTGCTGGGATTGCACGCGTGCGGGGGGTGGGAATCCTTCACGTCCTACAACACAGACAAGCTGCACATGATCCTGCCCGCCGACCATGCGGGCTTGCCCTGGACCGGTGTCCTGTCCGGCATGTGGATTGTGATCCTTTACTATTGCGGGCTGAACCAGTTCATCGTTCAACGCAACCTGGCGGCCAGGTCTCTGCGCGACGGCCAATTGGGAGTCATTTTCGCAGGAGCGCTCTGGCTGCTGGTGCCGTTCGTGGTCGTGATGCCAGGCATCATGGCCTTCCAACTCTACGGTAGTGAGCTGGTCAAACCGGACGAAGCCTTTCCAACGCTGCTCCTGCGGCTCACTCCCTCCGGCCTGCGTGGTTTCATGTTCGCCGCCATCGCCGGTGCAGTGGTCAGCTCGCTCGCCTCGATGCTCAATTCCGCCTCCACGATCATCACCATGGATGTCTATCGAAGGCTATTCGACCGCAAGGCTTCCCAGCACCGCCTGGTCTGGTTGGGACGCGCACTGACCCTGCTCTTCGTGGTGGCCGGCTGCCTCGTGGCGCCCAAAATCGGTGATCCGAGGTTCGGCGGCGTCTTCAACTACATTCAGCAGTTCCAGGGGTACATCTGGCCCGGTGTCGTGGCGGTCTTCCTGTTCGGAATCTTCATTCCGAGAACTCCTGGTGCAGCGGGGGTGGCGGGGTTGGTGTTAGGCCCTGCTATCTACTGGATCTTTCAACAGTACACGCCGATGCGGCCTGGAGCGGGTGAGGTGCAAGTGCTGCACTTCCTCGTACAGGTCGCGCTGACCTTTGCGATCGTTGCGGCCGTCATGGCGGTGATCACCATCGTCTGGCCGCGCAACGCAGCACGCGAGCTACCTCTGCGCCAGGAGATGAATGTCGAGACATCGAGGGAAGTCAAATGGGCGGCCGGCCTGGTGATCACCGCGGTGGTCCTGTTCTACGCGGTTTTCTGGTAATTCCAAGCGGGCTCCGTTTATTCGAGTTGTCTACGAGTGTGGTCTACGAGTGACCGTAAGTCCTCGATAAACAGAGGGGAGGTATTTTTCGCGAGGACCTGAAGAGAATCATCGCTTCATGCGTCTCGATGGCCGAGCGCCCTGACGACCTCTCCGTCGCCCTCGACTTTCCGACCAGGAGTTCGGTCGGCTGCCTCCGGAAGACCCGTGGCTCGGGCGACTCTTATTCACATTATTCGCGCGCCGGCTCTCATGCTTCGGTTCGGGTACCGTAAAGCCGTTCACTTCGCTGCGGAGGATTCTTGCGCCGATCATGCGTTCGATCGCGCGCACGATGGTCGCGTCGTCGCCGGTTGCGAAGGTGTACGCCGTACCGCTACGCTCCGAGCGCCCCGTCCGGCCGATGCGGTGCGTGTACGCGTCGGGCGTGCCCGGGACGTCGAAGTTGATGACATGCGAGACTTGTTCGATATCGATACCGCGAGAGGCGATGTCCGTCGCAACGAGGATGTCGTACTGACCTCGGCGGAATTGATCCATCGCACGGTCCCGCGCCGACTGCGACATGTTCCCTTGCAGCGCGACGGCTCGGTATTTGATCTTGTCGAGATCCCGAGCAAGCCGCCTGGCTCGGTGTTTCGTCCGCGTAAAAACGATCCCCGAAGCGCACGCCTGCTCCTCGAGGATGTGGCACAGGAGATCGAGCTTGCGGTTCTGCGGCACCCAGTAAAGCGTGTGGTCAATCGTCGCGGCGGGCATCGAGTGCTCCAATTCCGCGACGGCAGGTTTGTAGAGGATCTGCTCCGCGAGCCTTCGAATCTCTCGAGGCATCGTCGCGGCGAACAGAAGGTTTTGACGCTCCTTAGGCAACGCGGCAATGATGCGTCGGATGTCAGGCAGGAAGCCCATATCAAACATGTGGTCCGCCTCGTCCAGGACGAGCGTTTCGACCTGGCCCAAACGGACGTGACCCTGTCGCAGCAGATCCAGGAGACGGCCGGGGCAAGCGACGATGATTTCCGGCCGGCGTTGCAGCTTCTGGATCTGTGCCCGCTCGGAGACGCCGCCGAATATCGTGACGGTCCCGAGGCGCGTGAACCTCGCCAGCTTGCGGAGTTCGCCGTCGATTTGCACCACGAGCTCACGCGTTGGGGCAACGACGAGGACACGAGGCCCTCGCCCGGGCTTGGTGAGCAGCCGCTCGAGCACGGGCAGCCCGAAGGCCACCGTCTTTCCCGTGCCGGTCTGGGCCAAGCCGAGAACGTCCCGACCCGCGAGAGCCGCCGGGATTGTCCTCGACTGGATGGGACGAGGCGTCTCGTATCCGGCTGCCGCCACGGCGCGCTCGAGTTCGGGTCTCAAACGGAAGTGGCTGAAGTTGGAGGATGTTGCCGGTTCGGTTCCGGAGATTCCGGAGCTTTCTGAGTAGGACATCGTAATTATTCGTTCCTCGATGGAGTTCCAGAATTCGCTCGAATCGGGAGCGCTATGGAACGTGTTGTGCTGCCACCACAACAGTCGGAGGCGAGACGTGATAGAGGCGCTACCCTGGCAGGGGGCCTGTTGTGCGCTGTTAAGGGCAAAACTCCGATCCAAATCTCTCTGATTCGGACCGGTTGCCCGATGAGGACAAGGTCTGACCGTTCACAACCGAATCCTTCGACGAGCCCGAGAGCGTAACCGGTCTACCTGAAAAAGGCAATCCACTATCCGAATCTTTTTTTCTGGTCGGTGCGGAGTTTCACGGCGGCGAGTTGGCATCTGCCGCCAATAGCCTTGCAGCGAGCCTCGACTTTGACGATAATACGGCGGATGAACGTCAGCGCACACGAAAGATTGAATCTGAAATTTCAGATGAGCGTCGTTGTGTAGATCATCCAGGGATGATATCAAGACGAGACCATTGATATAAGACTGGCGTAAGTCGCAGGCGTATTACGCGGACGGGTTTATTGGGAGCCACCGCGGGAAATCCACAATGGAAACCTCCCTACAGTTGAAAGGAAAGAAAAATGGCAGAAAGTGTTTACAAGGTAATCGAGCTGATCGGGACCAGTACCGATTCGTGGGAGAAAGCAGCCGCAGCCGCCGTCGAGTTGGCTTCGAAGAACTTGCGGGACCTTCGCGTCGCTGAGATCTCCGAGTTGGACATGCAGCTCGAGGACGGCAAGATTCGCTTTTACCGCGCGAAGGTGAAGGTTTCCTTCAAGTACCAGGGTGACGATTGAGCCGGAGAGCTGTTCATCCGGAACAGGTTGTCTAAAGAAGAGGGGGGCTAACACCCCAACCTTGTCCCTCCGAAAGGTACCCATGAAGGTGCGATATAAAGCCGTAAGGAGGAAAGGAGCGCCTGACCTCGGTATTATCTTCTGGTCGATGTCATGTTTGAAGACGGCCAGCTGACTTTCGGCAGCGAGGAGCCTCGCCACAATTCTCGCCTTTGGGGACAATAGTGCACTGACGAGATATTGTCAGGGCATGAGACAGAATGGATTGTAACAAAAAAGAAGGGATAGGAGCAGGTCTCCTATCCCTTTTTAAGTGGCTGTCGACACATGGGCTATCCACAGTCTGTCCAGCTGCTACTTGGCTGAGGTAGTAGTCTCCCTCGGGACCCGTTTCAAAATGAGGATCGGCGTCGATCATACCCGCTCCCCAGTTCAGGATGCAGCCCGAGTATATAAAGACAGAGTTCTGACCACCTGCTACGTCAGAATAGCTTATTGTCAATTCGGCTGTTTGACTAGAATCCTTAATGCAGATCTCAGGACCTATGGGAGCATCGTTATACCGCAGAATTGTGTTGATTATAGTTGGTGACGAATTAAAGTATGCTTCAACACAACCACCTTCATTAGAGGAATTACCTACTATCGTATTATTCCTAATTTCTGGAGATGAGTTGTTGAAGTAGATGCCCCCGCCACCACCACGTTGCGTACTATTGGAGCCTATGAGGTTATTGACAATGGCAGGTGAAGAGTGCCCGCACATGATTCCTCCTCCCGAGTTTTCAGCTTCGTTTTGAAGAATACAGTTATTCTCGATCCTAGGTGATGCACTTTCGCAACAGATACCTCCACCATTTGCGCCCCAGGAATTCAGCGTGTTATCAATAATCATGTTTTTTACAATTGTGGGTGAGGATTCGAAGCAGAAAATCCCGCCACCATGATTGAACTGGCTGGGGTGATTTCCGGATCCCGAGCCGTTTCTAATCGTGAATCCTTCTATTTTGGAACTGAAACCTTCACTGTTTTCGAATTTTACGACGCTTCCGTCCTGATTTCCGTCGATGACGGTGACAACAGGCCCTTTCTCACTCTTCAGGTGGATCGCCTTCCCAACGAAATCGATATTCTCCACGTATGTCCCGGGCCGTACGATGATGGTGTCGCCGGCGAATTCTCCCGCGCTGATAGCCTCCTGAATTGTCGGAAAGTCATCAGGGACATAGAGAGTTGCGGCGAACCCTGTCGAAGAGAGAATGAACAAAATCGAAAGAAATACTGTGGTTTTCATGATTTCCTCCTTAACGAGTTGTTTGAAAAGAGACCAAGAACTGCGGAGGATCGCGGACAGGATCTTTCAGCAGGAAAGGCCAGACCACACGCTTCAGCCTACGGCGGTGGTTCATGAAGCTTATCTTCGATTGGCAGAAAACCGGGAGTTGCACTGGCGGTCTCGCTCTCATTTTCTTGCCGTCACAGCCAGGGCATTTAAGCGTGTACTCATCGATCACGCTCGCGAGCATCAAAGAGTCAAGCGGGGAGGAAACCGTCTGCGAGTGACTCTTGACGAAGCCGTCGCGATTTCTCCTGATAGAGAAATCGATCTCATTGACCTCGATGAAGCGTTGGGGAAACTGGCTGCCCTCGACCATCGGCAAGCGCAGGTGGTCGAGTTGCGATTTTTCGGAGGCATGACTGTGTCCGAAGTAGCCGATGTTCTGCAACTGTCGAAGCGATCCGTGGAAAAAGACTGGGCTTTTGCGCGCGCATGGCTTCTCCGGGAGCTCAGCGGAGATTGATCGTTTCAGGAGTCAGAATTTGATGGTCAGGCAAGCGGCAGGTTCTGGCCAATCCCGCGACTGAGGTTGGATTCATGGATCCCACGAAGTGGAAGCTGATTAGGGCACTGTTCGAAGAGGTCAGGAATCTCCCTTGCGAATTGCGAGAATCTTGTCTCGAAGAACGATGTCGGGGTGACCCCGATCTGCAAGCCGAAGTCGAGTCGCTTCTCTCTCACTACGATGGAGCGGATGGATTCATGGAGATCCCCGCCTTGGAGTACGGTACGGATTCGGTTGCCTCATGTGCTCGTGAAGCCGCGGAAATTGGACAAGGGGAGCCGAAGATCGGCCGTTATTCCCTGACAAGGATTATCGGTCGCGGAGGGATGGGGATTGTTTGGGAAGCGGTGCAGGAGGAGCCTCGGCGCATCGTCGCCTTGAAGGTCTTGAAGAAAGGGATCGCATCCTCACGGGCACTCAGACGATTCAAGTACGAAGTCGAATTCCTCGGACGGCTCAGGCATCCCGGCATCGCTCAGATCTTCGAGGCGGGAATCCATAGCGAACAGGACGTAACATCAGGGGATGATGGAGTACCCTATTTCGCGATGGAGTTCGTTCCGGATGCGAAGACGATTATCGAACACGCTCGGATGATGGAGCTCAAAACCAGGGAGTGTCTAAAACTCTTCAGCAAGGTTTGCAATGCCGTCCACCACGGACATCAGAAGGGGATCATTCACCGCGACTTGAAACCTGCCAACATCCTGGTGGACGACACCGGACAGCCCAAGATCATCGATTTCGGAGTCGCACGTTCCACCGATTACGACCTGACGATGACTACGGCGCAAACCGATGTCGGCCAGTTGGTCGGAACGGTCCAATACATGAGCCCTGAGCAGTGCGACGCCGATCCGGAAAGCTTGGATATCCGCACCGATGTGTATTCCCTGGGAGTGGTTCTCTACGAGCTCTTATGCGGCCGTCCTCCTTACGACGCATCGAGCTCGTCGATTTATCGGGCGACCCGAATCATCAAGGAGATCGCTCCGGTTCCCCTCTCCGACATCAACCGGCGATTCAAGGGCGATGTCGATACGATCGTTTTAAAATCGCTGGAGAAAGACAAAGAGAGACGATATCAGTCGGCGGCAATTCTTGAAGGGGACATCCGGCGCTACCTGGACAACCGTCCCATCACCGCGCGTCCTCCCAGTTTGACTTACCAATTTGCAGTGTTTGTTCGTCACCACAAGACCATCGTGGGAAGTGTCTGCCTGGCGTTTCTGTGCCTGATCACGGTCTTGATTACGATTTTGGTCGCCAACATCGAACTCGCGAGAGAGAAGGAGAGAGTTGAGGCGGCTAACATCCAGCTCGAGAGGGAGAAGGAAAAAGCTGAAACCCGGTTGTGTTTTACCCACCTTTCCAACGCCCAATCGGCAATCTTGCAAAACGATATCGGAAATGCTGAACGAGAATGTGACTCAATACCGATCGGATTCAGGGGATGGGAATGGCATCACCTGAAAGCACTATTGAATTCAAAAGTTCAAAAAGTCCAAGTGTCGAAACTCGGAATTGATCCGTTCGATAGTCTTGTCTGTGTCAAATGGAGCCGGGACGGGAGTTGGGTATTGGCCGGGCGCAGGAATGGAGGGTATCTCTGGTACGATGCGCCCGACGGTGTCTGCATCGAGGCTTTAGGAGACGACACTTCCCAGAAAGAGAGAAGCGAGATATCGGGTATTAGTGGGGTCGCGTTCAGTGCTGATAATCGCAGTGTCGCTTTCTGTTTCGACGACGGTCGTGTCGAGTTGCGGGACTGCTCTAGCAGAGAGAAAGTGATCGATACCTACAAACTAAAGGAGGGGATGTCCTGTTGTTCGGTCGCTTATGGACCGAATGGTCGATGGGTGTTCATTGGAACGACTGATCCAAAGGGATTCATCGAAGTCTGGGATACTGAAACGGATTGTGTGTACACGTTGAGGGGCCACTCGGATACCGTGAAAGCTCTGACCGTCAACAAGGACGGAAAACGCCTCGCAAGTGGCTCTCATGACAACACGATAATGCTCTGGAATATCAGCAATCTCCCAGATATCTCGGCAGTCACCACATTGCGGGGCCACAGAGACTCGGTTTTGTCTCTGGCCTTTTCTTCGTTTTACTCGGATCGGTATTTGATATCCGGTTCCATCGATGGAGATGTGAGGATCTGGGACGTGCCCGCGAGCGAAGCGGAGGCGCTGGATCGAGAAGAGGATGCCAGGGGATTTGTCGCCGCGACAGTCGTGAGACAGGATTCGTGGGTCACTGCCGTGGCAGCATGCCCAACTGGGCCCTATTTTGCGTTCGCCGGGGGTGACCGGGCGGTCAAGGTCTGGAAGTTGAAAAAAAGGGACGACCGTTGCGATCAACAAGCCATCCATCAACATGGCTACCAACTCGAAGTGGAAGAAGTCGCCACATTCCGCGGACATGAGGACCAGATATCGGACCTGGATTTCAGCCCGGATGGAAGAGAAATCGTCTCGGCCTCCTATGATGGGACGATCAGGATTTGGAACATCGCGATGCCTCGGTCTATTCCGAGCCTGGAGGGCCATCAGAGTAAGGTCAACAAGGCGGTTTTTACCCGAGATGGGCGGTATCTGGCTACCGCTGGCGGAGACGCATCTGCTCGAATATGGGACGTCGAGACGTGTCAAGAGGTCGGCAGCCCCCTTCGGCATCTCCGAAAGGAGGTCAGGGATCTGGTTTTCTGCGAGAACGATCGGTACCTGGCGACGGTGTCGATGACCAGTCCGGAGAAGGATCAACAATATGAACTCACGGGACAATTATGCTTGTGGGACTGGGGAGTAGAGGAACGAATTGAGGAGTTGGATTTCGAGGCAGGAGCAACAGCAATCGGCTACTGTGAGAGCGAGAAGAGACTGGCGGTTGGATTTAGCAACGGCGAGTTTATCCTGTGGAGACTAAATAGCACGGGAACTCTCGAGAAGCCAAGGTCCTTCGCTGCTCATCATGGTGAAGTAACGGCCATCGCCTTCAGCCCGGATGGTCGTTGGGTTGCTTCTGGTTCCGAGGATGAGACAGTCAGGTTAGAGGATCTCGAGACAGACGGAGCCGTCTTTGAGCTGCCGGTGAATGGCGGAATCGTCTTGGACGTTGCCTTCTGTCCCGATCCATGCTGGTCGTCGGAAAACTGGATCGCAACGGCATCTCAAAACGGTGAAGTCACGCTATGGAATGCGCTGACCCGTGACCGGTTGTGTGATCTGCCGGAAGGGCACCGACAAGAAGTCAGATCCGTGGCGTTCAGCCCTGACGGGGCTAGATTGGCCTCGGGAGCGTTCGGCGGGATTGTGAAATTATGGGATCCAGTACTGCAGGAATGCGTCATTACTTTGAAAAGTCATGTCTTTCAGGTTCATTGTGTCACCTGGGGACGTGATCCTGAGGACGAGAGCCGCTTCAGATTAGCTGCCACCGGGTGCGGGTATCAGTCAGGCCTATGACATCAACTCCTCGGGAGTCGTCGCCGGAAACGCCCCGATCGCGGGCAGCACCTCGCGGGGCGTGATTTGGCACCCCGGCCCTACGGGCTACGAGATATTCGCCCTGCCGAGCAGCCCCGGCGGGGTGTATCCCTTCGACGCACGCGGCATCAACGACGCCGGCGAGGTCGTCGGCAAGCTCGGGGTTCTTGTCGGCGGAAGCTACTACTGGAACGTGGTCAACGGCGTGACCGAGATCACGACCACCATCTTTCCCAAAACACCCTCCGACATCAACGAACAGCGCCAGATCCTGGGCGGGACCTACAGAATGGACCTCGACACCTTCGCGCTCGAAGACCTCGGCAACCCGACCGGCACCGGTTACAACTACTTCTCCACCGAACTTTTCGAGATCAACGATGCCGGGGAGTGCGGCGGCTACGCCAACCTGGCGACCGGTTCGTACTGGAGCAAACAGGCAGTGCGCTACACGGTCGGTCCCCTGTGGAAGGCCTTCAACACCTCTCCCTTGATTACGACAGATGTCCATGGATTGGCCGCGTCCGGTGATACCACTTTTCATCTCGATTTCTACGGGATGTTCGTCTACGTCGAGGGCTACGGCAGCATCTACCTGCAGAACACACTGGCTCCGGCCTACTCGGATTGGGATCTGAACAACAGTTATGCGCCGGCCATCAGCCGTGGCGGACGCCTCGCATGTAAGGGCTCCAATTCCACGACCGGCGAATCGGGGATCGTGCTGCTCACACCGCTGCCGTTCGAGAATCTGGGGGGAGCCTCCCGCGGCGCCTTCGGTGACCCCGTCCTGAGCGGTTACGGTAAACTCTCTCCAGGAAAACGGGTCCGCGTGCGGCTGGCGAGCGCGGCACCCGGCAGCAACGGGTACTTCGCTTGTTCGGCGACATCGAATCCGATTCCGCTATACGGCGGAATACTCTACCCCAATCCACCGGGCCTGCTCGTTCCCTTTCAGACCGACGGGCTCGGGCGCTTCGAGAAGACCTTCGGCTGGCCGTCTGCGTCTATTGGCAGCGCTTTCTACCTGCAGGCGGGGGTGATCGATCCTGAGGCTGCGACGGGTGTTGCATTGTCCAACGCGCTCAAAGGCGTGACCCAATAACAGGAAGCGCTGGTTGGTATTCGTCAGCCTGAACTACATTCTTCGAGTTCGTCGATAGAACTTTGCTTGGACCGCGTCTCGAGGTGGAGTCGAAACCGATTTCAATGGTGATCGTTTCGACTCCAACTCACCTCTCTCCATGATCAACCCCAGACTCAACCCTTCACACTCTCGGCAAGATCGACGGGCCGTTCTCCCTGACCTTCGTGGCCAGCCTGGACAACGCGAGTGGAGCGCAGAATTTGAGAGAATGATTCCCGTGTATCGTCGCTTTCTGATATAATCTGATGAGTTTTGCTGCAAGCCACCGTTCGCCTAAATGCTTTTTCGAAAACACTTTGTCTATTGCTGTAAGGAGAGGATGATGAGCCAGCGATCGTTAATGACTTTGGTTGTGCTCTGCGTGCTATTCTCAGGTTCTGCCTGGGCGCAGGGTTTCTGGCCGCAAAAGGTGGAGTTCACCGACAACTGGGGTGATGCCGGTTACTCTGTTGTTTCGCAGACCGACCAGGGAGTGGAACTGGTCTATTCGGTGCCCTACGTGACCTTGATCGACATGATGGTCAACGGCGAGAAGCTGACCAGCATCGGGCTCCCCGGCTCGATGCTGGGCAACAACGAGGGTGCGCCCAACCTTCCCGGCATGGGCCGCTACATCGCTGTTCCCCAAGGCGCCGGCTATTCCGTGGAGGTCGTTGCGAGCCGCAGCCAGATCATCACCGAGATCGATGTGCTGCCAGCCCCGCCGATCCCCTACGAGGGTGACGACACCCCTCCCGTGTACATCGAGAACCCCGACATCTACGGTGTCAATGCCAACTATCCGGCCCAGCCTGTGCTGGCTTCCGAGCCGATGCAGATGCGCGGAGTGGACTGCTTCATCCTGGGGATCACCCCATTCGCCTACAATCCAGTGAAACGCGAGCTGGTGGTCTACACCGACATCCGCGTGCGTGTGACGTTCCAGGGCGGCAACGGTCACTTCGGTGACGACGCCTACCGCAGCCGCTGGTTCGAGCCGCTCCTCGAGCAGCACCTGCTCAACTACACCTCTCTACCGGCCATCGATTTCTCCGCCCGTCCCAAACCCTCCGAGGCCAGCGACGAGTGCGAATACATGATCTTCATCCCCAATGACACGACCTTTGAGACCTGGGCCAACACGATCAAGGACTTCCGTGGCAAGCAGGGGATCAGCACCAACATCTTCAATATCAATGATCTGGGAGGCACGTACTCCGGGATCGAGGCCAAGATCAACGACGCCTACGCCAACTGGACCACGAAGCCCGTCGCTCTGCTCTTCCTCGGCGACTACCCTGACATGCCGGCACCCACCTGGAACGGCTACTGCCTCTCGGACAACATGTATGCCGATGTCAACGGCGACGATATGCCCGAGATGTGCCACGGGCGCATCACGGCCCACGATGCCAACGATCTATCGGTCATGATCAACAAGTTCATCGATTACGAGTCCAACCCGCCGATGGCCAGCAACTTCTACAACGAGCCGGTCATCGCCGGTGGCTGGCAGACCGAGCGCTGGTTCATCCTGGCCTGCGAAGTGGTGTACGGCTACTTCGCCAACGTGCTGGGCAAAACCCCGGCACGCGAGTATGCCATCTATTACGGTACTCCCGGCAGTACATGGTCGACGAACCAGAACACCTACATGATCGTGAACTACTTCGGCCCGGGCGGGTTGGGGTACATCCCGGCCACCCCTGCGCACCTCACCGACTGGGGCGGCAACGCCACGCGCCTGAACAACGACATCAACTCCGGTGCCTTCTGGCTGCTGCACCGTGACCACGGCTCGCCGACCGGTTGGGGCGAACCCGACTACGACATCTACGACCTCAACGGTCTGACCAACACCGACCTGACGATGGTGCTCTCCATCAACTGCTCGACGGGGCAGTACAACTCCGGTTCCGACTGCTTCGCCGAGGCTTTCCACCGCATGCAGTACGGCGCCTTGGGTGTGATCGCTGCTTCGGCGACCTCTTATTCCTTCGTGAACGACACCTACGTGTGGGGTATGCACGACTCCCTATGGCCCGATTTCGATCCCGGTTACGGCGGCAGCACCGGTGACCGTGAGCTGCTGCCCGGTTTCGCCAACACGTCGGGTAAGTACTATTTGCAGGCCTCCTCGTGGCCCTACAACCCGTCGAACAAGGATGAAACCTATCACCTCTTCCATCTCTTCGGCGATGCCTTTACCCAGGTGTACTCCGAGGTGCCGCAGACCATGAACGTGTCTCACGCCGGCAGCATCGATTTCACGGCCACCTCCTTCGCCGTGACCGCTCCGGCGAGCGCGTTGATCGGCCTGTGGGCCGACGGGCGCCTGCTCGGTTCGGCGGAGAGCACAGGTGGCGTCACGACGATCCAGATCACTCCGCCGCAGAACCCCGGCATCATGTATGTGACCGTGACCAAGCCCAACTACAAGCGCTACGAGGGCCCGGTGATCATCCAGACCGGCGGCCCCCTCGCGATCTGGCTGCCCTCCGGCACACCCAGCTCCACGGCACCCGGCCCCGAGGTGCTGGTGGATGTGATGATTGCCGACGGCCAGGAGAAGTATGTGCCCGGCAGCGGCAAGGTCCATTATCGCTTCAGCCCGACGGCCAACTACTCCGAGGCGTTGCTCGTCGACCAGGGTGGCGATCACTACCTGGCCACGATCCCCGGTGCACGTCCCGGCGACCTGCCCGAGTTCTACTTGAGCGCTCAGGGCGACCAGGGCTCGATGGTGTATTCGCCGAGCGGTGCGCCACAATCGACCTACACCTACACCGTCGGCCTGCACGAGGAGATGTTCTACGACGGCTTCGAATCTAATTCCTGGGGACCTGCCTGGTCGACCTCGACCTCCGGCGGCGGCCATATCAGGATCTACAGAGGTTTCGACCCGATCGGCACCTACCACGTGCTCATGGACTCGTTCACCGTTGGGGCCGCCGGTACGGCCGAGATGACGTTGAGCCTCAACCTTTCTCAGGCTGCCGAGGCCGACCTGTCATTCATGTTCAAGGAATTCAACGACGTGACCGATCCGGAAGATGCCGTCAACATCAGCCACAACGGCATCAACTGGTACAAGGTGATGACTCTCGAAGGCTCCGGTTCCTACACCGAGTATAATATCGACCTCGATGAAGCCGCGGCCCAATTCGGCATCCCCTTTACCAGCGATTTCAAGGTCCGTTTTTCTTGGAAAGGCAACAACCCGATCGCTCTCAACGGTTTCGCCTTCGACGAGTTCCTCGTGGAACGTTACAACACGATGCCCACTATCTGGGCCGGCGCCTACGAGATCTCGGCGGCTCAGGGCTGCACCATTCCTCTGCACCTTGATGCCGGTACGGCCTTTGCGAACCGCGAATACATGGTGGGCGCCAGCACGAGCGGCTCCAATCCCGGCTATTCTCTTCCCGGCGGCCTGGTGATTCCGATCAACTACGACTCCTTCACCAGGACCGTGCTCAACAAGATCAACTCGCCGACGTTCCAGAATTTCCGCGCCTATCTCGACAGCAACGGCGAAGGCGTGGCGACGCTCAACTCGCAGGGACCGATCGATCCGGCATACGTCGGTTCTACGCTGACCTTTGCGTTCACCCTGACCAACACCTATGACTTCGTGTCGAGCCCGGTATCGATCCCGATCTTACCGTAGTCAGTGGTGACGGGGCCCGGCGTCCCGTTGCTGAGCCGTATCGAATGATTATGACTATTTCGCCTCCCGGCGCCCATGCGAGCTCCGGGAGGCTTTTTTTGTTGGGGGGGGGGGGAATTGGTAGGGGATCATCCTTGTCGTAGAACGGACGGTTGTTTTCGAGCAGCGGCGCGGACTATCCAATCATTGAAATGGTTCAATGCGTGTCTTTATATTTTTTTTCACATAACTCCCTGATCCCGCACAGGTTCAGGTGATGGCTATCAACCCGAGCCGTCAGCGGTACGTATCGACTCGAGTCCTCAACTTGTTTGGAAGCCTTACCATGTTAAGATCGGGCTTCATGCCGGGTAGCAACTGAAAGTCTGGTGTCATTCCAAACTGCCGGATTGGCGTGGAGTTTAATTCTCGGGAATCGTTTCCACACGAAGAAGGAGGACTCACGATGTTGCGAGTCATTTTACCTTTGGCTTTGATTGTTTCCCTTTTCTCACACGGTATGACTGTGGGAGCCACAATCTACGTTCCCGACGACTATGGCACGATCCAAAAGGCGATCATTGCGTCTGTGAACGGGGATGTGGTGATCGTCCGCTCGGGAACATACTACGAGAACATCGATTTTATCGGCAGGGCCATCACGGTCAAGGCCGATGAGCAGGGACCTGTCGCCACGATCGACGGAAGTGGATTGGGTCGCGTTGTTTCTTTTCGGTCGGGCGAGGGACGTGATTCTGCCCTCGAGGGATTCACGATCACCAACGGCAAGGGGCCTCAAGGCGGTGGCGTTTGGTGCTACTACTCATCACCCACGATCCGCGGAAACGTGATCGCTAATAATAGTACAGAAAGCGTCCATTGGTCTCAAGGAGCAGGAATCTATTATTGCGGCGGAGGATTACGGACATTACGATTGTCAACAACACGGTCTTCGGCATGGAATCTGCGTCAACGGCCCGAATACAACCATCGCCAACTGCATCGTGAGGGGGAATTTGAACGGCCAGATCGGAGGCAGCGGTGATCCCACAGTAACATACTGCAACGTGGAGGGTAATTTTCCCGGGATCGGCAACATCGACGCCAATCCGTTGTTCGCCGATCCCAACTTCGGCGACTTTCACCTGACCTGGGACTCCCCCTGCCGTAACACCGGCGACAACTCCTCGGTGGGGCCGGAGAGCCTCTACGACTTCGAAGGCGACCCGCGGATTGCTGATACTACCGTCGACATGGGGGCTGACGAGTTTTTTACCCACTTGTACTGCATAAAAGATATCGTGCCCGGTGACAGTGTGGACATATGATAAAATCTACCGAAGAGGATTCACGTACCGGTTTCGTTGGTATAGATCGGAGATCATCAAGGGAGGTTTGGCCGGCATGAGGGATATCCACGGGGCAATGACCATGACGCATTCGCGCGGGGGCGTTTCCCAAACGTCCCGCCGCATACGGAACTCGGCGATACGACAGAGAGCCTGCAGGTGTTGCGGCTCCTGCGTGAGGCATTCGGTGTACTTGCCGTCGGTGTCGGTCAAAAGATCTTCCCAGATGGCACCCTGCCGCGACAGCCCCCAGATCCAGACCTTACGGCCCGGCATGTCGTCGTAGCGCGCATAGTGGCCGAAGCCGAAGGCGGCCGCGTGCCAGTAACCGCCGAAGAAGTGTTCGTATTCACCGACGGTGAAGTAGCTCTTATAGGAACCGAAGGCATTGTTCCGGTACCACGAGAGATCGCGCCCCTGCGCGTCCAGAGGCCACGGCCTCGAGGGGACCGAATAGCTGTGGCCGATGTGAAAACGGCCCGGCATGCAGAAGCGGAGATCTTCTGCAGTGTGGACGGCACCTTTCATCCAGGCGTAGTAGGACTGGTGCAGCGGTGAAGGATTGCACCACTGGGCAGGGGTCCGGTCCGCCGGGAGAAAGATCTCCACGCACCACGGTCCACTCACGCTCCACGGAGTCCTTGCTCAACTTGTCGAAGAAACTGTAGGGGTAGAGCTTCGTCACCCTGCCCCACACACCGGGGCGCCGCATTGATGCGGTGCCCCGGCGTGTGGGGCGCTGTGTCTTTTTGATTACGGTGAGCGTCCCGTTAGGGTTATTTGTCCTGCTCCGTGATCCCCATGCCGCTGCGCATCGGGGATGCCGGGCGACGGGGCGGAGTGTAGGGGTGTTCGGCAATCTCCTGGAGCATCAATCTGATCGCGCGATCGAGCTGGGGATCACCACCGCCAACCATCAGGGCGGGATCATCGACCACCTCGATGTCGGGATCGACACCGTGCCCCTCGATCCCCCAAGTCCCGTCCTTCTCGTAGAACCCGAAGGTGGGCACCGCGGCGTAGCCGCCGTCGATGAGTCCCGGATTGCCGCTGAGCCCCACGAGTCCGCCCCAGGTGCGGGTTCCGATCAGTTTGCCCAGGCCCGCCTCGCGGAACAACCAGGGGAACATGTCGCCTCCCGAGCCTGCCAGCCCGTTGATCAACATGCATTTGGGGCCGTGATGTGCATCTCCGGGCGTAGTACTGTCCTTGCCGTGGCGCACGGCCCAGTAGTTGGTCACGGGCCGATTGAGCATCTCGATGAAGCGCGACGGGATCTGCCCGCCGCCGTTCCAGCGCTCGTCGATGATCAGGGCTTGCTTGTGCCGCTGTCCGACGTACTGCCGCACCAGGTCGTTTTGACCCCGGCGGCCGGTGTCCGGCACGTAGATGTACCCGACCCTTCCATCGGTCTGTTCGTCGACATAGGAGCGGTTGTGCTCGATCCACGCCCGGTAGCGCAGCATACGTTCGCTGCCGCTCGTTTCGATCACCACATCGCGGGCCCCGTCGTCGAGTTTTGGTTTATCGCTCACCGTGAGTATCACGGTCTGGCCGGAGAGCCCCACGAAAGCGGCCCAGGGGTCCTTGGCGGGATCGAGCGGCACGCCGTTGACGCCGTGCACGTAGTCGCCTTCGTGGATCTCCACTCCCGGCTGGCTCAGAGGGCCGCGCGCATCGAAGTCCCACGGAGCACCCTCGTAGATCCGGGCGATGCGATAGGCGCCTTGATCGAGCTCCCAATCGACGCCCAACAGACCCACCGAGACGCGGGGCTCATCCTCACCGTCACCGCCGAAGTAATAGGCGTGGCCCACGTTCAGCTCGGCGATCATTTCGCGGATCACATAACTGACGTCCTCGCGGGTCAGGCAGCTTTCGAGCATCGCTCCGTAGAGCCGGCGGATCGCCGGCCAGTCCACGCCGTGCATGTTGGCGACGTAGAAGAAATCACGGTAGATGCGCCAGGCCTCCACGAATACTTGACGCCACTCCTCGCGTGGATCGATCACGATGTTCATAGCGTCGGCCACAACCCGTTTGGAGGAGCCGCCGGCCGCGGCGTTGCGGATCGAAGCCCGCCTGCCCTGGATGACGAGCAGTTTTTTGCCGTCCGCCGACAGGCTGAATCCGCGGGCGCTGGCATCGACGGTCTTCTCATCTTTCTTCTTGTCGTTGATGTCGAAAAGCTTGATGCCCGCTCCTCGACGGACGTAGAGCAGTTGATTTTTGTCGTTCACCGCCAGGCTGTGATAGTTGCCTCTGGGCACCGGCAGATGGATCGCCCGCCGCTCGAAATCCTCGAAATCGATGGCAACCGTCTTCTTCTGCTTGTCCTTCTCCGATTTCTTTTCTTTGTCGGATCCCTCCTTCGAAGCGGTGTCGGCTTTCTGCTCACCGCCGTCGGTGGCGTCGTCTTCTTCCGCGCCGGCACTGGTGCGCTGCGCCGAGATCGGAAAAACATCGCCCTCGACCGTGACCGTTCCGCTCATCGATCCATCCTGAACCGTAACCTCGATGACCACGGTGAACTGGCCGTCGATGGTGGCGGTGACGGTCAGGGTTTTGGAGCTAGGATCGAAAGATCCGCGCAGGTCGCCGGAATAAACAGGGGATGTGAAGCTGCCTGTCACGCTACCACCGGAATGGAGCGCCAGAGTGATGGTCAGGGACAGTTCACCCTCGGGCAGCGCTACGGAACCTTCCCAGGTTCCCGAGACTTCATCAACCGCGGCGGCGACGTCGCTGCCGTTGTCGTCGTTGTCCCCGTCATCCTCGTCCGCTTTGTCTCCACTGTCAGCGTCCTCGGCATCCTCCTTCCCGTCGTCCTTTTCGTCCCAGGTCTCCTCATCGCTTTCGGGAAGCCAGGGGGACTTGATGTCCGCTCGCAGTGGAGCGGCGAGGAGCACCCCGCTGTCGTCGTAGATGAAGGTCGAGTCGACATCCGAGTAGGAGGGTTGGAAGGAGCGCGCGCTCGTAAAGTAGAGGAAGTCGCCCTTGCGGTCGAAGGCGGGCGATGAGTCGTTGAAGACGCCGCTCGTAGCACGGGTCGATTCTTCCGTGTCGATATTGTAGATCCAGATGGCCGAGAGCTGGTTGATTTCGTCCACCTTGGTATAAGCCACCAGGCGGCTATCGTGCGACCAGCTCAGATTGGACCGATTGCCCCAGGGATCCTCGTCGATGACCTTGGTGGCGCCGTCGTCGAGGGTGTGCAGGAAGATCCGGGCGGCCTTGTCATAAAAGGCGAGCTTCTTGGAATCGGGAGACCAGACCGGTGTGTAGAAGTACGTGGCATGACCCGCGGTGACAGAGCGCGTTTCCCCTTTGCCGTCCGACTGGGTGATATGGAGCTCGTACTCGCCGGATACATCGGAGAAGTAGGCGATCCATTTCCCGTCGGGACTCCACGCCGGTGACCGTTCGGCGACGCCGCTGGTGCGCGTCAGGTTGCGGGGAGTGCCCTTTTCGGCCGGCAAGGTCCAGACATCGCCGCGAGCCTGGACCACGGCACGCTTGCCCGTGGGAGAGATCTCCCAGGATTGCATGAATTCGGCGGCGTTCCGCGTGATCGGGCGCAGGGTTGGTTGCGCGCAAGGAACGCTGACCTCGATTTCGCGGGTCCGTCCGGTGTCGAGAGCGAGCAGCCAGAGGCCGGCACCGTACTGAAACACGATTTCGCCGGCGCCGCGAGGACCTGGTCCGATCGAGGGCCACTTGATGTCGTAACTGTCGAAGAAGGTGACCTGTTTGCGCGAACCGGCCTTCACGTCGTAAACCCAGATGTTGAGCTTGTTTTCAGAGCCACGATCGGAGAGGTAGTAGAGCTTGTCACCCTGCCACATAGGACGTGTATCGGTGCCTTCCCAGCGGGTGATCTTGCGGCTCTGGTGCTCGTGCAGGTGGAAGAGCCAGATGTCGGTGGCCATGCCTCCCCGGTACCGTTTCCAGCTACGCTGATCGCGTGTATGGGGGGTGTAGGCCAGCCAGGCTCCGTCGGGGCTGATCGCTCCCGCGGCCCCGTAGGGCACGGGCAGGGCGTTGGGCAGCCCGCCTTCTGGAGACACGCAGAAGAGCTTGGGCATGGGGCCGAGCCCCTGATATCCGCCAGCGGAGAAGAGCAGGCGCCCATCGGCTGTCCAATCGCAGAGGTTTTCGCCGGCGGGATGATGGGTGACGCGGCGCGGCACGCCGCCCCCGACGGGGATCACGTAGAGGTCTCGATTGCCGTCGTAGTTGCCTCCGAAAGCGATCCATTTCCCGTCGGGACTGAACTTGGGAGAGGACTCGGTGCCCGGCGGGCTGGCCAAGGGGGAGGCCTGGCCTCCCTCGCGGTCGACCACCCAGAGATCGTTGGCGTAGACGAAGACCACCTTGTCGGCGCACACGTCGGGATAACGGAGCATGGCGGCATGCGGCCGGGTGGTTGCGCTCTGTTCGTCGCCGGCATGCAAAAGACCGGCGCAGACGAGACCCAGGCTCAGGCAAAGAATCGCTGGAATGATCACTAGCGAACGCGATACGGATCGAGCCAGGGGGCCCGCAGATGCACATCTCTTCATGAATATGTCTCCTCACGACGGGGTGGGTGCCCTGCATGATATGTCTTGCAGATGTTACGGATGACGGAAACTCGTTGCACGCCAATTTTTTTAAATCAGGGGAGGGTAGTGCGCCACAAAAGGCCGTGAGGGATCAACGGGATGGCTGCCGTGCAGGATCGACGGCGTGCGCTGTGCGGCTGTTCGGTTGCGGGCCGTGGCCCGCTCGCCGCGTTGTGATATCGCCAAAGGCTTGCTTCGCGTTTGCAGCGGCTCTGGGCCGTTGGCCGGTGCCGGAGCACAGGAGCAACACCTCGAACGCCTCCGTGAAGGATTCCAGATTCCAAGATCCCCATCTGGCAGAAAGGTGCCCTCGATCAAAGATTGACCACCGGCTCTTCCTGGGCCATGATCGGCGCAAAGTACCGGTTCAGCTCCTCTGTGAGCTCATCGATCGAGTCGATGACAAACAGGATCTGGTTGTGCTCCCACACCGCCTTGTCGTGTTTGATGACGTTTTCGATGGTGAACGGCCGCGTGGGGACCGTGTCGGCGATGACGTTGTCCAGCTCTTCCGATCCCGAGATCAATCCGGCGCCGAAGAGCTTGATCTCGCCCTTCTCGCGGATCAATCCGAACTCGGTGCTGTACCAGGCCAGGCGCTTGATATTATCGCGTTGCTCGTCGGTCTTGGCTGCCAGAAAGGCGGGGGCAAAGAGATCTTCGAGGTCGGCATAGTGCTTGTGCACCATGAACGGGAGGTGGCCGAAGACGTCGTGCCACATGTCCGGCTCCGGCGTCCAGTCGATCTCGTCCCATGAACGCATGTAATTGGTGATCAGGAAGATGCGCTGGGCGAACTTTTTATACCAGGGAACCGCGTCGGTGTAGCGCACCGAGGTCCTCTCCACCTGCCAGCCCGTTCGCGGGGTGATCGCGTTGTTCAGGAACTGCACTGTGGGTACGCAGTCCTTCGGCAGATCGAGGATTTCAGCGCCGTCGAGATAATCCTGACAGGCGTATTGTTCCACTTGCGGCCAGAGCTTCTTGTAGAGCTCGGTCCAGATTTGGTGAATGTCCTGAGAAAAGTCGGCTTGGTTTTCGATTGAGCTCATCTCTCGCATTTCCCATTTGTTCAAAAAATCAACGGACTTCTACCCGGTTCGCTTGGTGAACTAATAGGCCAAGATCGGGCTCTCCGCTACAGTTATAGAAAAAACCGACCGGCAGGCGCCGGCGTCTGCTGTGCTCTGATGGAGCGAGGCGGATCCTCGGTGGTGTGCGTGGGGGTGGGGAAGTGATCATGGTCGTGTCGAAACGTGGACGTACCTCGCCTGCGGGAAGAATGTCCGCAAGGGCGAGGTACGAATTAGTGGTATCCAGTTCTCAGCCGATCGGGGTGGGGGACGGGGCCGCCTATTTGCCGTCCCTGATGCCCGGTCGCGCCTCGGCGGCGGAGCTTTCGGGCGCGGCCGGTTCCGTCGGGGTCGGGGTGTCCTGCAGCGCCCGTGCCTGCTCCTGCGCTTCGACGAGCAGCGCCGCCTTGGCGATGAGCGCGTCGAGCTCGCCGACCTTGGCGTCCCCTGGCAGGGCGAGCGCCAGCGCACGCGCCTCCTCGGCGGCACCGGCGAACGAGAGATGTTTGGCCCAGTAGGATCCGCGCAGGACCTCGGCGAAGGTCGCGACGCAGGCGGCCAAGCGGTAGTTCGCCGACGCCTCTGAGAGACCGGATCGCAGACAGTCGGCTTCGATCGCGATCTCGAGCTCGGTGACCTTGGCGGAGTGGTCGGGATCCTCAAACCTGATCCTGAGCGTCGCCAGCGGGCTTTCCTGCTCGTCCTCTTCGGCGTCGTCCCACATCTTGAGCTCGTAGAGCGCCGTCACGGCGTGTTCTGCGCCGACCTCGCCGCCATCGACGAGGTTGTTGCGGAAATCCTTGTCGGCAACGTCGCGGTTCTCATACCCCACGAGGCGGTAGCTCCGTACGCGGCGCGGGTTGAGCTCGAGCTGGACCTTCACGTCCCTGGCGATCACCTGCAAGGTGCCGGTGAGGCCGGTCACGAAGATGCGGCGCGCTTCGTCGAGGGTGTCGATGTAGGCGTAGTGCCCGTTACCCTTGTCGCCGAGCCGCTCCAGCAGCACGTCGTTGTAGTTGTCCATGCCGAACCCGACGGTGGTGAGACAGACACCCTTCTCGACGTGGGCGCGGATCATCTCGAAGAGCGCGTCGACCCCCGTATTGCCCGTGTTCGCCACACCGTCGGAGCAGAGCACGACGCGGTTGTTGCAGCCCTCCCGGAAGGCCTTGGCCGCCATTTCGTAGCCGATCCGGAGCCCCTCCTCGGCGTTGGTCGATCCCCCCGCATCAAGGGCATTGATCGCCTCGAGAATCACGCTCTTGCCCTCGGTCAGCGGTGTGTGGCCCAGGATCTTCTTGCCCGAGGAGCCGTAGACGGCGATGCCGATCTGGTCGCTGGGGCGTAGTTGATCTACCAGCAGACCGAGCGCCTGCTTGACCAGTCCCAGCCGGTTGTTGCGATTCATCGAGCCCGAGGTGTCGATCACGAAGGTGAGCACGGCGTCCTTGCGCTCGGCGGCGTCGATCTGCTTGCCCTGGATGCCGATGGCCAGCAGAGTGCGATTGGCGGCAAAGGGGGACGGGGCGCCTTCCACGTAAGTGGCGAAGGTTTCCTGCGCCGGGGGAGCGTAGGTATAGTCGAAGTAGTTGACGAATTCCTCCACGCGGACGGCGGCCTTCTTGGGCCTATTGCCCTCTCCGATGAATCGCCGGCAGATCGTGTAGGCCCCCGTGTCTACGTCGACGGCGAAGGTGGAGAGCGGATCGTCGTCGGTATCCACGAAGGGATTCACGCCGTAGGATTTGAAGAACTGCAGGTCGTAAGCCTCGTTGTTCACGTTGTGGGTGCCGCCACTCGAAGGCGGCGGTGCGGATGGCCGGGCTGTCATTCGGCCTCCGCCTCTGGCCTTCCCTCTTACACGGTACTTGCCGCCGAAGCGTCTCCCTGCGCCCCCTCCTACACCGATGACATCTTTGACCTGCTCCTCCTCAAAGCTCGCCGGGCTGTCGATCGGCCTCCCAGAGTCCTCCGGAAGCGGCGGCCCATCGGACGGCACCGGGGCCTTCGAAGGCGTGATCTCAACGACCTCCTCGATCTCCTCTTCGATCGGATCCTCCGCGCGGTCGAACTCGACGTGCAGCTCTTCAAGAGCAGTGTCCTTCTCGTCGCACTCCCGCACGTCACCGCAGCCGGGAAGATACGCGCCGACGAGCAGAGCAACAGCCACGGTGATGACAGATGACAATACGCGATCTCGATGACGGGACATCTTCCGCCTCCTCAATTGGGATATTCGGTTACGACGATGATTGTGCTTCCGCCTGGAACGAACGGAGCAGGCGCGCTACGGTTCACCGACGGGTTATTCTTTTTGTTAGATTCTTAGAGGAGGTGGAACGATTCTGCGTTCCCAGAAAATTCATTCAGGATTATTCGGTAGGTATAAACAAGCACAGAGGACGGACGCTGCTCGCGTGGTTCGCTCTGTGATCTCACTACGGTCCGGCGATCTCGGTCTTTTTCAAGAACGCCGGCGTGTTGCTGATAGCGAAGGTGTACGAGCCTTGACCGCCGGGAGTCACCAACTCGTCCCGACCTAGAAGATCAGTGATCGACATGGCGGGCCAGGGGAACGATCTCGTAAAGATCGTGGGGGGCCAGTCTTCCCCGTCGAAGGGGGGACGCCGCTCCCACAGAATATAGAAATCGTCCAACTCGCCGCACTTGATCAAAAAGAGATAGATGTCCGGGTTAGCTGTTGTCAACCGTTCCACCGAGGTGATCCCCTCGAGCTTTTGCACCATCTCCTGGTAGTAGAGAAAGGCGACCTCGCGCACTCCCATGGTGAGGTCGGCAAGGCGCAGCCGGCCGAAGAGCGGGTGGGGACCGAGATCGGGATGCCAGGCATCCATCAGCATCCAGTACCACACGTACTGCACACCTGAGGACAGGGCCAGGATCGTGCGCTGCACCATGTCCCGTGAGTGGATGCGATTGCGCTTGGCCTCGAGCTCGGGTGATGGGAAATGAATGAACATCTGCATCTCGGGCGAGAGAGTGTCCTTGATCCGATAGAGGTGGATCCAGGCCTGCATCAACGCTTCCGGCGTAGGCTGTCCCCCGAGCAGGTCGTAGAGGATGCTCTGGATCTCGTCGTAGCCGTAGAACTCGCAGGGATGCGGACCGCCGTACTCGGTGGCGATGATCGGCTTCTGGTAGCCGTAGTCGGCCATCGTGTCCCTGAACCACTTGATGCGGGCCGGAATATTGTAGATCTCCCGGTAGAGCCGGACATCGAACCAATCGAAGTGATCGTGGCCGTTGAACAGAAAGTATTCAAAGAAATCGTGGCTGCCAGGTGTGTCTCCGATGAAATAACCGCTGTGGCCGCCGCCCACGACGATCGCGGTTGGATCGGCGTCCTTCACGGCGTTGTAGAACTCGATCTGTGTCTGGACGTATTCCTGCGGCTTGTTCTCGTCCCAGTTGCCAGGGGTGGCGGGCTCGGCGTCGCGTTGCCAGAAGTGGATCTTGCCCTTACAGTGCGTCACGAGATCGTAGATGAACCAGTAGTATTCGTTGTAGTCGCGCGGCGGATAGCCGTCGCCGACGCCCTCGGCGCCCCAGGGCGAGGATGTGTACACGCACAACAACGTCTCATCCCCAGGCTTGACCTGATTGATGAAATCATCCACGATGTCGAAGGTGTAGACGTTGTTTTGCGGCTCGATGTTGTGCCAGTAGAGATAGATCTTCGTGCGGCGGACATTGAGCTCCCGGATGTAGGTCATGAACTGCTGTCCCTTGTAGTCCCGCCCGAAACCGACACCGAACGGGGAATTGGGGTGCTTCTCTTGACCCAGGAAGATGGCGTCCGCGATGCCATACTCCACGCCGCTGACCGCACCGCCCAGGTTTTTCGGCCAGCGGCGGCCCGTCTTGCCCGCGGTTCCCTCGCGTGAGCCGGTCACGTTCTTGTTCCAGTGGGTTATGTTGGGAGTGCTCCCGTTCGAGGAAGACGCCGAGCCCTGAGGGCCGGGGAGGCCGCCCCTTCCAGGATCCTCGGACGGGATCCCCTTCTCGACCGGGCGAGATCCCACGGCGGATTGCCCGGCGGCGCCGGGATCGTCGATGGGGGGTGTTTCTTGGACGAAGGCCAGAACTCCCCAGAGCAGCGCTATCGGGAAACAGCATTTGATCGCGATTGACGAGGCCATCTTCTTCATTGCTCCCAAAAAAGTTCGCCCATCTCTATCTGCCAACGGTCCGAATTCTACCTGAAAATGGTCATCGAGAAAAGGGCCGCGAAATGAGGTGATGCCTCCGGCTGCAGGTCGTCTCTCGTCGCGGCTGTACCTTGAAGTTGTGGAAGGGGACCATTTAGCAGATCTGACGCTTCAATCGGCTCTCTGAAGCTCTGCTTCTCCGGTGAAGCCGCTCCGCCACAGAGCACCTCGAATGCGCCGTTCCAGTAATTATTCGCATTCTCGTCTTGCATAGATGCCGTAGAATTTGATAGACATACTGGGCTTGAATTCCGTGTTGCCGCAAAGGATCTGGAACCATGCTCAGAGTCAGTTACGTCTTTTTTCTACTTTTCTGTCTGTTCTCCGCCCCGGGGCAAGCCGCGGACACCTACTACGTCCCCGATGACTTCCTCAAGATCCAGGATGCGATCTCGAACGTCCTCGTCACAAACGGCGATATCATCTACGTCCGGTCCGGGACCTACCTGGAAAACATCAATTTCCTGGGTAAAGCCATCACTGTCGAGAGCGAGATGGGACCTTCGCTCACGATCATCGACGGCGGCCAGTCGAGCAACGTGGTCCGTTTCGAGAACGGCGAAAACACCGATTCCGTGCTGGAAGGATTTACGATAAAGAACGGTTCGTTCTATTTTGGCGGTGGGATCTACTGTTTCGGCGCCTCCCCGACGATCTACAACAACATCATCTCGCGCAACTCGGGATCCGGCTCCTCTTCACGGGGCGGTGGGATCTACTGCGACAATTCCGCATCGCCCTCGATCAGCAGCAACATCTTGTTCGGCAATTCGGCCGTCGATGGCGGGGGTATCTACTGTTCCAACTCCTCATCCCCAACGATCTCCAACAACACCATATTCGGTAATTCGGCCGAAAAAGGAGCGGGGATATACTGTCGATCGACCTGCCTCGTGACCACCAATAGGATCTACGAAAACACGGCCAGCTCGGCCGGCGGCGGTATCTGGTGCCAGGATGCCCCGGTGGTCGACAAGAACGTGATTTACGGCAACACCGCCGATTTCGAGGGGGGCGGGGTCTGGTGCTCTGAAAACACGACGATCTCGCGCAACACGATCTATGGCAATCCTTCCGACAAGGGTGGCGGCATCTACTGTACCGACTCCACAATCATCTCCGAAAACGAGATCTACGGCAATCCTGCCAATGCGGGAGGCGGTATTTACTATTCGGGATCACCGGGATTGGGTGTTCCCTCGATCGAGCACAACAGCATCTCCGCCAACATGTCCTACGGTTCGGGCGGCGGGATCTATTACTACAACACCGCCACAAGCGGTGATCAGGGCAGCGACGCCTATCCGTCGATCCTCGGCAATACCTTGTTCGAGAACATGGCGATCACCGGATTCGGCGGCGGGATCTACTGCTACTATGCCGCACCGATCATCGCGAGCAACCTGTTCTGTCGCAACACCGGCCTCTCCGGTGGCGGGCTGCACTGTTATCATGCCTCCCCGACGATTACGAACAACACGTTCTATGGCAATCAAGCCGACTATGGCGGCGGACTTTGCCTGGAGTTGTTCTCCTCGCCGTCGGTGAGCAACACGATCTTCTGGGGGGATGTGGCCACCAACGGGCCGGAGGTGGCGCTGCGCTACAACACCGCTCCCACCACCCTCAACATCAGCTACAGCGACGTGCAGCAGGGACAGAGCGCGATCTTCATCGATCCTGGCTGCACCCTCAACTGGGGGCTCGGGATGATCGATACCGATCCTCTCTTCCTGGCCGAAAGCGAGGACGATTTCCATATCTCACTCTCATCGCCCTGTCACGACGCCGGTGACAACGCCGCTCCGCGTCTCCCCGAATCTGACTTCGAGCAGGACCTGCGCATCGCCAACGACCAGGTCGATATCGGTGCCGACGAGTTCTACCTGCACCTCTACCATCGAGGAGACACCTTCTCCCCCGGGGACCGTATGACGATCGTCGTCACCGGGCAGCCCCAAATCTACGTGACGCTCTCGCTCGGCGGGGGTGTGCTCGATCCGCCCCAGCCGACGCAGTACGGATTGCTCTATCTCCTGCTGCCGATCGTGCGCCAGGAAAATATCGGTGCCATCCCGAGCAATGGTGTGCTCATCACCAAACCTTTCGTGCCCCAGGTGGCCAAACCGGGCAAAGACTATCCGGTACAGGCCCTCTTCGGACCGACAGGAAGCCCCGATGCCAAGCTGTCCAACCTGATGGTGCTGGAGGTGCGCTGATCGGAGATGGCTTTTGGGCCGGATTATTCATGAACGCCATGGAATCGGGTAGCGCTCATTCGAGCGCGGTCTTACCCATCGGCTACCAGCCAACCTCCTCCAGGATCGGTGCGATCCTCACCGGTCGCCCCAAAGCCGCCGAACGCTCGACCGCCTCGATGACGCAGAAGGTCTCGATCCCTGCCAATCCTACGAGCTCGCCCCGCTCCAGCGCGCGTCTCTGCCTGCGGAACGGCTCGAAGAACCGGGTGCTCTGTCCGACCTGCAAACGCGCGCCCGTTCGGCGCATGAAGCTTCGAACTTGTCCGGATTCAGGTTACAGCCGGCGACAGGATACGCTTTCGAGCAGCGGTTGAGCGCCAGGAGCAGCGTGCGGCCCTCGTGGAGACCGAGGACACCGATGCCCTTCCGGTGGGGATGCGGCTTGCGCTGCGGGATCGGGAGCGTGCCGGGAGCATGTTCCAGAAAACTCATCTGTGCTCCTTTTTGATCGGTCTTTTGGCCTGTTACGTCGAACCCCTGTCTAAGCTGAAGTTACCCTGGGCGAACGGTAAATTAGTGACATAAAGCGCGTGTATTAATAGCCTTATCTTAATTTCGTGCCAAAACATGTAGCCATGTAAATATAACTTAATATTTGTTTCTATGTGGATTA